>Ga0210038_1000402_pt1 | contig 27689 bp, 26 predicted proteins | sample CryGeyCG2114_020_FD_183970 | JGI IMG/M metagenome (GOLD analysis project Ga0210038, IMG submission 183970) | Groundwater microbial communities from aquifer - Crystal Geyser CG15_big_fil_post_rev_8/21/14_0.20 (SPAdes) (version 2) | ecosystem: Environmental > Aquatic > Deep subsurface >... | reverse complement strand
TAACTCAGGGCGTTTACTCAGTTCCTCAATTAATTTAGCGTCCTCCATGTCTTTCGATCCTTCTGTAATATTAAAATTACATGGATTCTAACGTTTTTTTCAAAAACCTACACTTTTAATCGCACCCCCTCGACCAAGAAAACTTGCGATTTGGGTGGAGAAGCGTAGAATCTGCGCAAAATAACAATTACTGATGAACCATACTATGCCAGATGATCCTGTGGCTCAAATGAAAATATCCAGAAGCAAAATTCTTCCTTTGTTAAGCCGCTATTCAAACAAGTTGCTTGAGGCTTTTCTCGTTGATGCGTGCGAAAAAGAGGAGGCGTTTGCCAAAGAGTTGCTGATAATGGCCATTAAGCATAAGTGGCTTTTTAAGATTTCAGATGATGATTTAACAGGTGAAGAGAAGGCGACCCTGTTTGAGCAGCTTGAGTTAGACGAAACCTTATCAGGCTTAAAACAAAACTTAAAACAAAAGTCGCGCGAGCGTCAAAGGTTTCTGAAAAAGATAGAAAAAAAAGTCTCTGATCTTCAGCAACAGTTATTTGCTATATTGAAACTTATCCCGAACAGTATTAAAGCGTACCTTTATGAGAACCGCACTGTTTCTGAGCAAAATTTTATAGATGAATGGCTTGAGAAGCAAGCTGCTGGCGCTAATGAGCTGCATAGCTGGTTGTTGATCATCGTGTATTTTCAGACTATCGATGAATGTTTGGCGCGTCTTGGTTATTTTTCTTTGCAAACGGCCTTGAGACAAAGCTTGGGCGAAATGCTTAAGTTTGCAGATCAGCTTGGCTGGTTTGAGCTTGGCCAGCTGCCTGAGTATGAAAAATGCATGCGTGATGAGCTGCGAAAAGATCGCGCGCCCGATCATCGAGATTATTATGATTTTCTACGTTTATTTGATTTCCCTAAAAGCGAAAAAGGGCAGCAGCAGTTTATCCAGGAGCGTTTGCTGCCAATGATTCAAGATGCCTGCCCACGGATGCCGTTAAATAAACAGACTGGGCTAGCGGAAGCGTTATCATTACTGCAAGATAAGCCGGCTACGGCCAGCGCTGTGCTTTTTGCTGAGCTGATGAGCGCGCAAGCGGAGTTTTCCCCGAATTCGCCAGGCCAACAGGAAGGAAAAAAACTCTGGGTTGATCAGGATGGCGTGGCTCATTTTGTTAGGCAATCTGGTTTAACATTAGACCCACAAGGGCAAGCGCGCCCGATGAGTTTTCGCGAACATTATCTGATTTATGCTACAGCTGATGCCTTGCGTGATGATGAGGTCTTACTGGCAAAGGGCGAGGAGGATGTTAAATTTGTCGTTCGTTTGGGAAGTGCGGCGGTGTATTATGACTCTGAGGGCTTTTTTAATTACTTGCAGAAGGTATTCCAATCCCCCTCTTCAGGTCGAAACACACCATCGTCAAAAAGCTCCGCTGCTTCGTCTTCGCCGGTTTCGTTTTTTTGTGAGAAATTTTGGAGACCACCTACACCACCTACACCACTTACCGATTCAACACGAACTCCTCCAGGCGCATCACATCGATCATCGGGCTCAAGCTAAACTTTTCACTGCTAGGCGTGACAATGGTCAACTGATCAAGCTTCAGATCATTGATCGCCGTTTTCATCGAGCGCGTCACTTTCGGTGCGCTTGTCATTTTAAATTCAAAACCGTAGCGTTTGCCGTCTTTCATGATCAGCAAATCTAATTCTGCATCAGCATGTGTGGCCCAAAAGTAGCAGTCTTCATTGCGCGCGCCTAGGCTATGAATAACCTGCTCCAGCGCAAAGCCTTCCCAGGAGGCGCCGAGCATGGGGTGTGTGTTGAGTGCATGTTGTGTTTTGATACCCAATAAAGAGTGCAGTATGCCGCTGTCGCGAAAATAAATTTTGGGCGATTTCACTTGGCGCTTGGAAATGTTTTCATGCCAGGGCTTAAGCTCACGAACCATAAAGGTTCCGCTGAGAATATCGATATAGTGTCGTATCGTGCTATGCGAAACACCGAGCGAGCGCCCAAGGTTCGAAGCGTTTAAAATATTGGCATGATTGTGTGCGAGCATCATCCAAAAACGCTGCAGTTGCTGAGCGGGCACGCGTATGCCAAGGTTGGGAAGGTCTTGCTCAAGATAGGTGCGGATATAGGACTGTCGCCAAAGGTCACTGTATTCATCGGTTTCAGCTAAAAAACTTCGTGGGAAGCCCCCTCTTAACCAGGTTCTATCAAGTTGGTGAGTTTCGCTCAATAAAAAAGGTGTGAGTTCGAGGTAGGTGATTCGTCCAGCCAAGCTTTCAGCGCTTTGTTGTATGAGGTCGCGTGAGGCGCTGCCTAATATTAAATACTGTTGATTGGGTTTGTGATCCACCAGGTAGCGGAGGCTAGAAAATAAATCGGGGCGCTTTTGTATTTCGTCAATAGTGACTAAGCCTGTTAACGAACCCAGCGCGTATTCTGGGTCTTCAAGGCGAGATAAACTCACTGCGCTATCCAAATCAAAGTAGTGAGTTTGGCCACTGTTGGCGATCATTTTTGCGGCCGTCGTTTTGCCGCATTGGCGCGGTCCAAGGATGGCCACGATGGGCGTGACCTTAAAGCTTTTTTCGATTTGTTCGCGAAGATGGGCGCGCTCAAGCATGTGAAGTTACCTTGAAAATTGATAGATTATATTGCAATTTTCAAGGTAATTTAACAGTTTGTCAATATTTTACCTTGAAAATTGAGTGATAATCTTGCAATTTTCAAGGTAAATGGGTGGGTGCTAAAAACAGCGGTTACTCTTCAATCGTTTCTGAAAAACCGCAGCCTTCTTGCGGGCAGACTTTTTGCTTGCCCGAGCGCTTGGTTTCTTTGAGCATCAAGATTGGCCATTGGCATTTCGGGCAAGCTTCCGTGATCGGCGGGTACCACAGCGCATATTTGCATTTTGGGTAGTCTGAGCACGAATAAAAGGTTTTACCTTTTCGCGATTTGCGTTCAAGGATCTTGCCTTTGTGACATTCTGGGCATTCAACATTCGTGTCCACCGGTTTGTTGATCGACTCAATGTGTGTGCATTTCGGGTAATTGCTGCAAGCGATAAATTTACCGTAGCGTCCTGTTTTGTAAATCAGTTGGCCTTCGCATTTCGGGCAAGGGTAGTCGTCAAACGTTGAGGGTGTGTCATCCCCGCCGTCGTTTAAATTACGCGTGTATTTACATTCAGGGTAGTTATTGCAGCCAATAAAACGACCGTTGCGCCCTAGGCGAATCGACAATTGGCCGCCGCAGTCGGGGCACTTTTCATCAATCGCTTCTTGTGTGACATCACTGCGCTGCACGGTTTCGCCGATCGTGTTTACTTGTTTGATGAACGGGTGCCAGAATTCATCCAATACGGGTACCCATTGTTTTTCACCGCGCGCAACGGCGTCGAGTTGGTCTTCGAGTTCTGCTGTGAAGCCATAGTCCACGTATTGTGTGAAATAATTCGTGAGAAATTTATTCACGATACGGCCGACATCCGTTGGATGAAAACGCTTGTTGTCCAGTGTGACGTAATCACGCTGCACCAGTGTCGACAAAATGCTGGCATAGGTCGAAGGTCGGCCGATGCCGTGTTCTTCGAGTGCTTTCACCAGGCTCGCTTCGGAATAACGTGGTGGCGGTTCTGTGAAATGTTGCTTTGCAATGATGTCGAGCAAATCAACGATGTCGCCTTCTTTCAAATCGGGCAGTAAATTTTCGCCCTCTTCTTGTTTGTCGTCAAAGCTTTCCATGTACACCGACATAAAGCCTGGAAACGCAATCGTCGAGCCTGTGGCGCGAAAGGTGTCGGCTTTGCCCGAGCTTAAATCCATGGCCACCGTGTTGATTAAGGCTTGCGTCATCTGGCTGGCCAAGGCGCGCTTCCAAACCAAGTCGTACAGTTTGAATTGGTCAGATGATAGTTGTGATTTGATTTTGTGAGGCAATAAGCGTGCCTGCGATGGGCGAATGGCTTCGTGTGCTTCTTGCGCGTTTTTACTTTTCGTTTTAAATGTGCGAACGCTGTCGGGCAAATAATCTTTGCCGTATTCTTTTTCAATCGTCGCGCGAATATCATCCAGCGCTTCTTGTGCCAAGTGCACCGAGTCGGTACGCATATAGGTAATCAAACCGGTGGATACGCCGTCGATGTCGACACCTTCATACAGTTGCTGCGCGGTCCGCATAGTGCGCTGGGCGCCAAAGCCTAGTTTACGCGAAGCTTCTTGCTGTAAAGTGGAGGTAATAAAAGGGGGGGCGGGGTTTCGTTTGCGCTGCTTTTTCTCAACATTGATGACTGTGAGTTTGCCCGCGGCATCTTTCATCAAGCGGGTTTTTAAATCCGTTGCGCTTTTTTCATCAACAACGGTAAACTGCTCGACTTTTTGAGCGTCCAATTGTGTGAGCTTGGCTTGGAAACCTTGCTTGCTGGCTTCGCAATCTGCGGTGATGGACCAGTATTCGCGCGCCACAAAGGCTTCGATGTCTTCTTCGCGCTCAACAATTAAACGAAGCGCCGGGCTTTGCACGCGACCGGCGGATAAGCCGCGGCGAATTTTTTTCCAGAGTAGCGGCGATAAATTAAAGCCCACTAAGAAATCCAGGGCGCGACGCGCTTGTTGTGCGTTCACGAGTTCCATGGAAATATCGCGTGGGTGAGCCACAGCCGCTTGCACGGCACGTTTAGTGATTTCGTTAAAGGTAATGCGATAGATTTTTTTGTCTTTAAGCTTGCGCGCGTTCTTTAACAGCTCAACCAAATGCCAAGCAATGGCTTCACCTTCGCGATCCGGATCGGGTGCGAGGTAAAGATTTTCAGCGTCGCTTAAAGCTTTCTTGATGGCATCGATGTGTTTTTTGCTGCGATCAATGGGTTGATACTGCATCGCAAAGTGGTCATCGGGGTTAACCGCGCCTTCTTTCGGCACTAAGTCCCGCACATGACCAAAAGAAGCCAGGACTTGGAAATCTTTACCCAAATACTTTTTGATGGTTTTCGCTTTGGCGGGCGACTCAACGATGACGATATTCTTGCTCAATGGGGGCGACCTTCTTCTGAGAATAGGATCATGTCTTGCAGCACTGCAAGTTGATCTTTTTTATCTTCGATGCCATACATGGACATCAAGCTTACCCAGGTGATTTCCATGGTGTCAACCACAGGCTCGTCTAGCGCCATGGATAAATGAATGATGATTTCGCGTAGGCTGGCATCAATGATGTGGTTGTTTTCAAGTTGCTGTAAGAAATCACGAGCACCTTGGGTGATTTTGTGGGCTTCGTAGTCTAAATAAACACGAAAGGAGTTTGGGGCGACTTGGCCAATATTGTGTTTGCGCTCGAGTTGCAGCTCGGCTAACAGGCCAAACCAGCACAGGGCTTGGGCGGCTTGTTCACGCTTGAAGCCTTGTTTGACCATTTCGCTTAAGACGTCATCGGGTTTGTCAAAGACGATATCGCTATCGATAAAGTTCTCAAACACAAACATCAGGGCGGTCAGTAAGCTGTCTTGTTGTAATATCATGTGGGCTCTCATTTCTCCGGTAGCCTCCGGCGACGGCGTTAATGTACTGGTCTAACTCCAGCTCTGTCAACATCACCAGTACTTTTTCTAACTCCAGGCCGGCGTGGCTGGCAATTTCACTGGCGTTGAGTTGATTGTCGCCCAGGGCGTTTAATACCTTATTATATAGAGGGTCTCTATGTCGCTGCCTAGGGTAGCGTTTTTGCGCATAATTGTCCAATTTTTGATCTTGATTTTCTGGGCCAGAAACTAGTTGATTGTTTTTTAGGTGAAACATAATGTCGTCGGGTGTTTCGGCTAAGTAAGCCCCCTCTTTGATCAGTTGGTGACAGCCACGTGAGTGCGGTTGACGGATTGATCCCGGCAGGGCAAACACATCCCGACCTTGGTTGTTGGCCAGATACGCCGTGATCAATGAGCCGCTTTTTAGGGTGGCTTCAATCACGATGGTGGCCAAGCTCAGCCCGCAGACAATGCGATTACGCTGTGGGAAATGAAAGGCGCGCGGCGCAGTATTCAGCGAAAATTCGCTGATAAGTAACCCATTTTGTGTTATTTTTCTTGCTAGATCTTTGTTTTTATAGGGATAAATCCTTTCAAGCCCAGAGCCAAGTACTGCAATGGTGTGACCATGCTTTAAAGCGCCCTCGTGGGCGGCTGCGTCAATGCCGTAAGCTAAGCCGCTCACGACGGTCAAGCCTTGGGAGGCGAGGCTTTCAGCAAATTCCCCGGCGTTGGCGAGCCCTTGTGGGCTGGGTTTTCGGCTGCCGACTAGCGCGATTTTGTTATTTATAAGTATGTTTTTTTGTCCTTTTAAGTAGAGCCCTAGCGGTGCAGTGTGGATTTCGCGCAGCAAGGGTGGGTAGTCCGTGTGCCAATAATGCAGGTAGTGATGATGCTCTAGCTTGAGCCAATGCTCAGCTTGCTCAATGGCTAGCCAGTCTATGGCAAGTATCAGTTTAACCAGTCGTTCCGGTGTCTCGAGCGCTCGCAAGGCCCTTTCATTTAAATGAAGTAACTCATCCAATGGGCAGTGTGCATGCAATGTTTCAAGCCATTCGGGCGGTACATTGTGAAGTTGGCTGAGCGCTAAAGCTGTGTGTTGTGTAAGTTTCATTATAGTGATCTCAGGTTATAAGTTAGTCAGTGTGTGCCGACGGTTATGGAGTGCCACAAAAGAATGCAGCAACCTAGGTTGCTGCATTGCACGTAATGATAATGCGGGAGTATTAAAGATGTCTGTGTGAAAAAAGTTTTACAATACGAGTGTGAGTTCGGTTGCTTGGCGGATCGCGCGTTTAGCATCGAGTTCTAAGGCAACATCAGCACCACCGATTAAATGCACAGGCTTATTCAAGGCTTGAACAGCAGTGAGTAAATCACGGTTAGGCTCTTGACCAGCGCAGATGATGATGGTGTCAGCGGGGATGCAGTGAAGTGTTCCATCATAGCGAATGTGTAAACCGGCGTCATCAATTTTTTCATAACTCACGCCCGTCAGCATGTTCACTTTATCATGCTTTAAGCGTAGGCGGTGAATCCAGCCGGTGGTTTTGCCCAAGTCTTTGCCCATTTTGCTGGATTTGCGCTGCAGCATGGTGACATCGTGCTTTAATGTGTTTTTTTGTTTAGGTTTGACTAAACCGCCTCGGTGTTGCATGTCTAAGTCAATGCCCCATTCGGCGGCGAAATGTTCTTTACTTTGTTTTGGCTCGTGTAATAAGAATGATGCAATATCAAAACCAATACCCCCTGCACCAATAATCGCCACTTGATGGCCCACGTTCACACGCTCTGTGATCACGTCGACATAAGAGACAACGGATGCATGCTCAATGCCAGGAATAGAAGGTGTGCGCGGTTTGATGCCTGTGGCCAAAATAATTTCGTCAAAGTTCGTCAGATCCGTAGGGCTGACTTCGTGGCTCAACTGATGGTTTACGTTCAGGCGTGTGAGTTCAGTCTTAAAATAACGCAGCGTTTCATAAAACTCTTCTTTGCCCGGTACGCGTTTAGCAAAATTGAACTGCCCACCTATTTCATCATTTTTATCAAACAAGGTTACGTTGTGTCCACGCTTGGCGAGTATTAAGGCTGCCTGCAAACCTGCGGGGCCTGCACCTACCACGGCGAAAGACTTTTTTTGTTCAGCAGGTTTGAGTATGAGTTTGGTTTCATAACAGGCAAAGGGGTTCACTAAACAACTGACGGTTTTATTTTGAAAGGCATGATCGAGGCAGGCTTGGTTGCATGCAATACAGGTGTTGATACGGCCGCTTTCGCCACGTTTGGCTTTACTCACAAATTCGGCATCGGCTAAGAAAGGGCGTGCCATGGAAATCATGTCGGCGAAGCCGTCTTGCAATAAAGATTCGGCCACGTCAGGTGTGTTAATGCGGTTGCAAACAATCACCGGTGTCTTGACTGATTGCTTGAGCTTTTTTGCAAGTGAGGCAAACTCAGCACGAGGTACGCTGGTGGCGATGGTGGGAATGCGCGCCTCATGCCAGCCAATGCCCATGCTGAGTAAAGTGACGCCGGCTTTTTCGAGCGCTTGCGCAAGTTGTATCACTTCATCCCAGCTTGAACCGCCTTCAATTAAATCCAGCAATGAAATTCTAAAGATAATAATAAAGTCGTCGCCTACAGTGCGACGTACTTTGCGCACAATCTCTAAGGCAAATCGCATGCGATTTTCAAAAGAGCCGCCCCATTTGTCTTGGCGCTTGTTGGTGCGCTGCGATAAAAATTGTGTGATGAGGTAACCTTCAGAACCCATGATTTCAACGCCATCGTAACCCGCGCGGCGCGCAAGTTTTGCGGCACGGGCATAGTGGCGTATCGTTCGGGCGACTCCCCAGCTCGATAATTGCCACGGTTTAAACGGACTGATCGGCGACTTAATCCGCGAGGGCGCAACACACAGTGGGTGATAGCTGTAACGCCCGGCGTGTAAAATCTGCAACGCAATTTTCCCGCCGTGTTTATGCACAGAGTCTGTGATGTTGCGATGTGCGCGAGCTTCCGAGCGCGTTGTCATTTTGCAGGCAAAAGGATATAGGCGGCCGGCTTGGTTCGGTGAAAAACCGCCGGTGACAATCAAGCCCACATCGTGCTTTGCACGTTCTTCACAAAACGCCGCTAATCTGTCGAGGTTCTTTTCTTCAAGGGCAGTGTGCATTGAGCCCATTAAGGTGCGGTTTCGTAATTGTGTGAAACCAAGGTCTAAAGGGGTGAGTAATTTTTCATACTGTATTTTTGTCATGCTAATTCTGCTATTTGGCTTAGCGCCCTGACGTCTTTATTTAAATACGTATCTAAATAGGCGGTGTAACACATGTAATTTTGCTATCAGAAAACGACTCTACATGCGAAAAATTAAAAAATCTATGTAAAAATAGTATTGAATAATAATTTCACATAAAATTTTAAATAAGCTATTGATTATTCGTAGCGAAGGCAATCAATCGGATCTAGCTTCGATGCTTTGTAAGCAGGGTAGTAGCCGAAAAAGATACCGATAAAGACGGAAATCGAAAAACCAATCGCGGGCGGCAAGATGAATAAACTGAAATCCCAGCCTTTCACCAGGGCAATAATATAAGAAATGAGCACGCCCAAGATCACCCCTAGGGTGCCGCCGAAAAGAGATAACAACGTTGATTCAACTAAAAACATTAGGCGAATATCGCGCCGTTTTGCACCCAGCGCCATGCGGATACCAATTTCACGTTTTCGCTCGGTGACAGAGACTAGCATGATATTCATGACACCGATGCCGCCGACAATTAGCGAAATCGCGCCAATAAAACCTAAGAACAAGGTTAAGATTTCTTGTTGGTTTTTCATTTTCTCAATCATTTGCTTGGGGCTTTCAAAATACAACTGGTAACTGCTGGAGAGTGTTTGGAAATAATGTTTGATGTGTGCTTGGAGTTGGTCGAGGTCAGGGTTACCGTTCAGTCGCAAGATGATGTTGTTGATCGCCGCGTATTTGCTGGTCACGAGCGCAGCGTCAATCGGGATGATGACCGCGCCGTTTAAATCCACAAAAATAAAACCACTGGATGGCCAGGGTTTGATAACACCTGCCACTGTGTAGTAATTGCCTTGAACATTGATCTGCTGGCCCATGGGGTTTTTGTTATTCGCTTTTAACATCTGCTTATAAACATTATCGCCAATCACACAATACGGGCTGTAATGATCCATGAATGAAATGAAACGTCCTTTGCTTAAAGATAGTTTCATCATGCTTTTGAGTACGGGAGTCGCACCGATGATCGATCCATTCAGGTTATTGCCCGCATAGGTGAGGTTGTTATAGTCAGCCACATAAGGCGCAACACTTTCGATATTCGGCGATAAGTTTTTAATGGCTAAAGCTTGGGGTAATGTGATGGACTTCTGAGAATTGCTACTTTCGTCACTGTTGCTTTGATTCACTGAAATCGCTAATAAATTTGTGCCGAGCGATTTAAACTGCAATAAGACCTGACGCGTCATCAATTCCCCACCTGACACCATGGCGACCACGGAAGCTGCGCCCACCAAGATGCCTAGGATAGCGAGAAAGGTGCGCAGTTTTGTTGATAGCAGATTAACGATGGCATCACGAAAATGTTGGCCGAGTTCAACGTGGTGAATTTTAGAGTCCATCGCTGACCTCACCATCGGCTAAGTGAATGATGCGGTCGCAGGCTGATCCGACCTCCGGGTCGTGTGTAACAATCACCACGGTTTTATTTTCATTTTTGTTTAAATGCGTTAAGACATCCATCACTGCATCACTGGTTTTTGAGTCAAGCGCCCCTGTAGGCTCATCGGCTAAGATCAGATCAGGGCCACCAACCAGTGCGCGAGCAATGGCCACACGTTGTTGTTGGCCGCCAGACATGGCATTGGGTTTGGAGTTAGCCAATCGTGCGATGCCCATTTTCTCGAGCATGGCGTGGGCTTTTTCTTCGGCATCGGAATGGTCCATGCCTCGGTAGCTCAGTGAAAGCGTGATATTTTGTAGTGCTGTAAAGCGAGGCAATAAAAAAAAGGATTGAAATACGAAGCCAATTTTATGGTTTCGAAAATCAGCGAGCTCGTCATCGTTAAAATGTGAAACATCCGTGCCGCTTAAATGGTACTGGCCGCTACTGGGCCGATCCAGTAAACCTAAAATATTGAGCATCGTTGACTTACCTGAGCCAGATGAGCCCATGATCGCGACAAGCTCTCTTTGTTCGATATGAATGTCCACACCTTTCAGGGCGTGAAAAGCGTGGCCGCCTACGGTGTAGGTTTTAGTGAGGTTTCTCAGCTCAATGACCGCGTTAGTAGACAATTTTATCTCCTGCGGTAAGGCCGCTTTCAATGATCACTGAATCCATGCTGGTTTTGCCGGTGACAACGGTTTTTGTCGTTGTCTTACCGTCTGCGCCTATTACAGTGACTTGGGCATCACCCGTTTTAGGGTTTTGTTTCACGGCATTAATGGGGATTTGAATCGCAGGCGGACCTTGAATATCCACGGAAGCCTTGGCGCTCATGCCGATGCGAATCAGTTTTTGTGCGTTAGCCGGTACGTTTGGAATCGTGATGGTTAAGCTAAACTCAGGTAAGCTTTGCGAGTCGGTGGCTTGGTAATCAATCGACGTAATTTTCCCTTGTAGCGTGATACCTGGAAACGCAATGCTGGTGATTTTGGCAGCGAGGCCTGTTTTTAATTCATTGATCTCAACCTCGTTGGCCTTGGCTTGGAGCGATAAACCGTTCGGCGTGCCAATGCTTAATAGTAGCTGCCCTTGTTTAACTTGGCTGCCGACGTGAATTTTTTTACTGCCGCCGCCTGAGCTGTCTGACGATGATCCACCCGAGTCACTTTGGGTTGGGAAGAGTGCGATACCATCGGATGGCGAATCAATCGGTATGCGGCTGATGTTTTTATGCGTGTTAAACGTTTTGTTGATTTCACCGATGTCATTTAGCGTGAGCGAGAAGATTTTCTTTTGGGAAGGGAAATACTGCGCGGATTTTTCGCAAAGCTTATATAAACATGAGCTGGTTTCTCGTGACAAGTAGTAGGCGCTTTGTGCTTGCGTGTATTCATCTCGAGAAACCAGCTCATGTTTATATAAGCTTTGCGTGCTTTTATAAGTTGACGTCGCGTGGTTTAAATCTTGTTTGGCCTTCAAGTATTCCGTTAAGGCGCTTTCAAAATCCTGGTGCGCTTTGCTTGAGTTAATTAACACTAGCGTCTCATCTTTTTTAACGATTTGCCCGTAATCAAAGTGCATGGCTTCAATGGTGCCGTCTAGCGGTGAAGTGATATTGTTAATTTTGTAGGGTAAAAGATTGCCCGAGAAATACAAAGTATTGTGGGTTGGCGTGGGCTTTACCACCAAGGTTTGTTGTTGGATTTTTTGTGTTGAGCTGTCATTGTCTCGACAGGCGCCCAGCAAGAGGCTTGCGAAAACCAGTAAACAAAATCCAATTTTTTGTTTCATTTAATACCTCACTCTGACGTGCCACGGCGCTAAGGTGACGCCGATTTGTTGCTCGAAAGCAGCGACGGCGTTGAGATACGCAATTTGGCTGCTGATTAAATTCGTTTTCGCGGTCGTTAAATCCTGCTGTTGCGTCAGTAACTCAAAGTTTGAGATTTTACCCGCTAAGAATTTTTGTCGATTCAGATCATAGGTTTGCTGTTGAAGTTGCATGGCTTGTCGGCTCAGCTCCACTTGCGTCTCTGAAGTTTTCAGGTTGTCGTAATCTGTTTTAATGCTCTCAATTAAGCTGCGTCGAGTTTCGGCAAGATTGATTAGCGCATCTTGAAGGCTAACTTTTGCGTTAACAATATCTGCTTTGTTTTGGAAGTTGTCGACCGGTATATCCAGGTCAAGTTTCACCGAGTTGTTGTAGTTTTGACTATTCACAAGGCTAACAAGATTGGCGTTAGCGCCGGCGCCGCTACCGCCACCGCGAGTCGTGCTTGCCGTTAAGTTTAATTGCCATTCGTTATTGTTAACTGCTTGGAGCACTGAGCGACGTAGTGAGCCTATTGCTATTCTGGCGACTTGGTAGTTGGTATTGTTTTGAAGCCCCATGTCGATGCTTTTTTTCATGCTAGGAATATGTCCTTTACCGATCAGCTGCTTGACGGTTGCGGGATAGCTAAAGCTTGTAGGCACGTCAATCGGCGTGTTTTCGGGCAGGCCCAAATCATCCAGTAATTTAGCGCGCGCTGATTCGACAGTATTCTTGTTCGATTCAATGGTTGACATGGTAGTGGCCACTTGTGCTTTAGCCTGCACAATGTCAGCGCCGGCCATGCGCCCTGCTTTAATCATTTCTTCATCGTTGGCTACAGTTTGTTTGTTTTGTTTTAACGATTCATACGAAATTTCCAAGCTTTGCTTGGCTTCCATCAGTGAAAAGTAATCGTTTAACACGGTGGTGATGGTTTGCATCGCCGTTTCTTTGAACTGTAGTTTGTTGGTGTATTCCGTGTCGACGGCATCTTCGAGTGCGATGTCTACAATCGGTTTACCAAAGCCTCGAATGAGCGGCTGTACAATTTGAAAGGTAACGCCTGGGTTGTAAACTCCGCTTTCGTAGTTGTTATCCATCGACAAGCTAAATTGCGTGCCGTAGTGGTTGTTCAAGGTTGCGCTCGGTGAAACGCTGTAGCTTGGTGTGGGCGGCGTATAAACGCCATCACTTCTACCTTGCGAAGCCTCGGCGCTACCGTCAAGTTTATACTGTGGCTGGAAATTATATTCAGCAAGCAACAAGCTAATTTTTTGTGTGATGCGGTCGTTTTCGGCGGTGATGACAGAGGGATTGTTGCGAAGCGATAAATACACGGCATCGCGTAAGCTTAGCACCAGGGTTTTCTTCGGCGCAGAAAAAGCCAAAACAGGCAGTAAGCAGCTTATTATTATGGTTGTTTGCTTGCGGTTAATCATATCAGCCTTGGTAAATAACCAATGTTGTTAGCACGAGCCAGAACCCCCAAAGATACAGCCAAAAGCCGGGAATGGATTGGCGTCTGAAGGCCCAATAAATCCCTGCGATGACAGCGCTAATGATGAGCGGCACGCCAATTAATGCGATAAGCGATGAGAGAAAGTTGCCAAGCGAGGTGTTGGCAAACACATTTTGTAACTGATGGATAAGGTCTTGATAACCCGACATTAGCCACTGAAGCGCAATCACACAATAGCGCGCAGTTAAAATGGCAATGACGCTTAATGCTAAAAAAATGCCGATTTGTTTGGCGTGGTTCATCGTTACTCTCCTAAAGCCAGTAGGCGGTTTGTGTCATCACTTTTGATGTGTGTTTCATGAGCCAACGAATCGCTGCGGGCAATTCAGCGCCGCCGGCTTGTTTGGCTAACTCCTGGTGAGCTTGTTCGTCGCTTTGCATTTGTTTCAGAATTTTTCGGCTGCGCGCATCTTCTGCGGGCAGCTCGCCTAAATGCTTATCTAAGTGCGCGACAACTTGCTTTTCTGTTTCGGCCACAAAGCCCAGGCTCCATTTGTCGCCGACAGCACCTGCGGCGGCCCCGATCATGAATGAGCCGATATACCATAGTGTGTTTAAGTAGCTTGGCTGAGAGTTAAGTTCAGCTAAACGTTGCTGGCACCAAACCAAGTGGTCGACTTCTTCTTGTTGCGCATGTTGCATTTGCTCGCGCACGTTCGCCAATTTCGCGGTGACGCTTTGGCCGTGATAAAGCGCTTGAGCGCAGACTTCACCGGTGTGGTTAACGCGCATTAGGCCGGCGGCATGACGCCTGTCTTGCTCGCTCATCTCGATTTCTGGGGTGTCGCCTGCCGGATTCTTGCGAGTCATCTCGTTGTGAACGTTCAATACAGTGCGCAGAAAACCGTCGGCGTGTAGGCAAAGTTTGTCGGCAAAGGAGAGCATGGGCGCGCCTAACTTGTTCAATAGTTTGACATTTTCCATGATCTGAGCCTCAGCGTCAATGATTGCTTGGTGTTGTGAGCCATGGATTTTAGGGTTTATCTATGGCTAAGCTGATGAGCTCAAGAGTGGGTGGGTTTAGCGTGAGTCGTTATGCTCGGGCTTTTCTTTCGTTGGTAAAGCATTGTTTAAGCCATTACCCACAAGTTTTGAGTGGTCAAGAAGATGGGCTTGGGGTTTTGTTTCCCGGGGGCGACGTTGGCTTTTTTGATAAAGCGCTTTCAAAAGACGGGGCTCAGTATACAGAGATGCCTATTGTCAACGAGCTTGTTTCAAGCTACCTAGCCGCACTTTCTCAATCGCGCCCACTAACAATATTAGAAGTCGGTGGGGGTAATGGCTTGTTCACAAAAAAGCTATTGAAAAAAGCCAAGCTTTCCAATGTTGCCTATCATTTTACTGACATCAGTCGACGGTTTACGCTTAACATGGATCGCTACGTGCAGGAAATACCCGATATAAATTTAAAAAGCACACGTTTTGATATCACGAAACCGGCTGAAAGTCAGGGGCTTGGTGACGGCTACGATTTTATTGTTGCTTTAGATGTTGTTCATGCTACCAAGGATATAGGGCAATCCCTTGAGAACTTAAAGCCATTGCTTAAGGAAAACAGTGGGTTATTGCTTATGCTTGAAACAACATGCGCACCGCTTTGGCAACATTTAATTATGGGGTTGACGGCAGGCTGGTGGTGTTTTGATGATAAGTATAGAGACGCTACCCCATTAGCTTCAGAAGTTATTTGGCAAACTGTGGCTGCTGATTGTGGTTATAAATGTATTGGCGCATTAACACTTGATAATAAACATAGTGATGCAATGGCAATGCTATTGTCGCGCTAAGCCTGCTTTTTTTAGTAAAAATAAGCCTAAAAAAGAGGCGACCAATAACGACGCTGTGATTAAATGAACAGAGATTAAATGAAAGCTTGCAATAAGCGCGCCAAATGACGAGGCTAGGCCGTAGCGAATAAATCCCGAGAAGGCGGCGGCGCTTGCAAAGTGCTGATTGACTGCGCTTAAAGATTCGCTGTTCATCAACGGTACGATAATCGCTACTGAAAATGTGCTCAAGAACATACAAGAGCAAAAAACAGCTAATGATGGGGTGTGAAAATGTGCGTGATAAAGTGTCAGGACTAAAGAGAAAATGATAATTGTAAAGAGTGCGCTTATCACGGCACGTTGAGTTCCAATGCGCTTTACAATGCTCGGCGCTAGAGCACTGCCTAAGAACAGTGCAAACGCATTCAATCCCATTAAGCCAGCTGTGATTGCTATGGTTTGACGATAAATACTTTCGAAAACAAAGCTAGCATTGTAGAGGTATGAGAAATAGGCTGAGTAAATCACTGAAACCAGAAGGCTCAGTTGGAGAAAGCGAGTATTTGAGAGCAGTGAGCGATACACGTCAAGAAGCTTGGCTCTTTTTGTTGGCATGGCTTCTTTATGATTGTTTAGTGTTTCTGGTAAAAACACGTAGCCCATTAAAAGTAAGAAGAGACCGGTAATGGCAAGCAAAATAAAAATGCCGCGCCAGCTTGAGATAGAGGCGATGAAGCCGCCGATTATAGGCGCTATCGCTGGCGATAAAGAAATAATGGCAGTGATATAACTGATGGTCTTAGTTAGGCTTTCGCCTTCGAATAAATCACGGCAGATAGCGAAGGCGCAGACTACAATCACGCTGCAGCCCAAGCCTTGTAGAATTCGGTAATAGAGTATTGAGTCAGACGATTGAGCGAAGCTACACAATAGAGACATCACGCTGTAAAGCGCCAAGCCGAATAGGAGGGTTGTTCGGCGGCCTATAATATCTGCGATGAAACCACTGAACAGTTGAGCGATAGCTAGACCAGCCAAAAACACACTGATGGTGAGCTGTATAGAGGCTTTGCTTGTTAGCAGCGCGCGCGCCATAGACCCCATGACTGGCACGTAAATATCGATCGATAGTGAGGGCAGACAAACCATCAGGCCCAGTACAATAATGCAAAAAAATGGATTGTTTAAAAAATAACGCTTAACCATGCTTAGTCAGCCGTGAATTTAAACGGGTTGTATTCTATGCCCACGTCGTAAATATCCACATCTTCCGCTTTCTTTAAAATACCAGACAGAATGTAGGCTGGAACAGCGCCAATACCAATATAGATTAGTTGGAAAATGAACATGCTAAAAATAAAAGCAAAAAATTCCTGTACGTTTAAAAAGTGGAAAAAAACAATGGCCCCAGAGATTAGCAGAGTCAATAGCTCGCCTAAAGCACTGGAAAAAACACTTCTAAATAGAAACCATTTTCCGCGATAGATAACTTTTAGCTTTGAGAGAATGTAGATGTTTAAAAAATCACCTGACAAAATACCTAGCGTGCCGCCAATAACCGCATAAAAATCCGGTCTGAGGATAAAGTCATAGGCTTGTTGGTGATTGTGTAGACCATAAGAGGGTGTGTACGATATTACTGTCATGATCGCGCCAAACAGTAACTCGGACACAATTGAACACCAAAGCAGGTTTCGAGAGATTTTATAACCATAAACTTCGGTTACAACGTCACCAAGGATATAGGTTAAAGGAAAAATATAGACATTCGCTGCCATCGTGAGGTGACCCAGTCTGACCACCTTGTAGGTGTAAGGAATTGTCGCTAAGAAAACTGTGATATAAATAATCGACAGTAGCATTAAAAATTTGTATTGCGGTTTATTTCTGGTGTTTTTGGTTGATGTTTTGTGGGTGTTCATAAGGTGTCAAATTGGCGGGTTTTTTCGGTTTTGCAGCTGCCTACGTGAATTCTGCACAAAGATGCCGGTAGCGTCAATCTTTGCGGATGCTTGAATGCAAAAGCGGGCCAAAGGCCCGCTGCATGTTTGACTGAAAAGTTTATAAGCTATCGCTGTCTCCAGGGGTTTGGCTGCCCGCGGGACTACTGTGACTGTTTGTGCTCATCCTTGCAGTAGGCTGTCCGGTCAGCATTTTGTTGTTTTGCGGATTGTCGTCGTAGTCTAATTGCGGGGCAGTGGAGCCTTGAGCACGGGCTGGCGTAATCGTATAGCCGATGCGTTTGCCTAGTGGTGTGTCGTTCAATACAGCAATACCCAGCTTACCTGTTAAGTTGTTCAGGCTGCTCGGCGATAAGCTTGACCCCTCTAAGCCTGAGTTATGGCTACCCAAAAGCACAAATCCTGACGCTGATCCGGGCCTATTGGCAATCGCTTTGAGAATAGTTGCGCCAGCGTCTGGGTCGGTGATGGTATTGGGGCTAAAAGAGATGCCGCCGGTGTCGGGCGACATAATAATCGGGGCTAGCCATTTGGCTGTATCACCGCTGACGGTAAAGCCAATTTGGTAAGATAGGCTTCTGCTCGTTTTTCCGGCCTTGTTTTTACTGACATCGAGGATCGTTCTCACAAAACCCTTAATGCTTGAGTTTGGTGCATTTTTTTGATTAAGCCCCAAGCCCGTCAAAAGTTGATCGCTGAGTGAGAATCGTGTTGTTTCAGTAAACACATTGTTTGAGATGGACTTGCCGTTCGGAAAGGTTTCACTGAATGTGCTAACGCGCATTTTTTGAGTGGTTGCAAGTCTCAGAAAGCCTGAAGCCGTATTAGGGTCTGGGAAGTCGACACTCAGGTGCCTAGTATCCGTTGCATTCACGGCGTGGATAATGGATTCGCCCGTGGCGCTGGTCACCGTGGTCGCGAATCGATTCAATCTTAGGTAGTTGCTCGACATAACCTTATAAGCCGCCGAAGAAATATCCTGATTGTGTGACACATCGAGTGAGTAGTTATTGGTTTGTGCGATAGAATTTGCGTTTATCAGCGTGTTTTCTGATTGTCTCATGGAGAGATGGTTTGATGAGTAGCGGTCTGTGCTGGTTTGCATGTTGGATAAGTCGTTGTATGAGTTTAAGGTTTTTTGCGTGGTATGGGTGATTGATGTGCCAAATGAGTTGGTATTTTCACTATTGCTTGTGTCTTGTGAGGTTGAGACACTACTGGAGTTCATGTCATTGCCTGTAAACTGGGTGGTGTTCATCGACGATGAGCTGCCAGTGGTTTGTGTATCGCTCATGCCTTGGGTGGTCAAACTAAACGCCGAGTTTTTATACGTCGTACTTGAGGTGTCTATGCTTGAGCCGTTTTCTAAAATACTCATGGTGTTGCTTACGCTTTCAAAGCTGTGATCATTTAAACCAGTGTTACTTAAGTCAAAGCTTGTGGCACCTGTAAGATAATGCGTGGCAGCGACCAATGAAGAAGCTTCGTTTCCAAGGCTAACGTCTGAAAAGCTTACGGTTTGAACTGAGCCGGATGGTGAGCCTTGATTTGCCAATGCAGCAACAGCGACCATGGCCATGGTTTGAGAGGAGACGTTGGGCATTACAGCCCCAAGCGTTGTTGATCCGCCATTGGGTAAATTAATGTCAGTATTTTCCAGGCTATTCTTGCTCAAGGTTAGTGTGCCGCCATTTGAAAGGTCGTTAAGTTCAACGCTTGTCATCATGTCGTTGGCACTCTTGAAACCGGCCTTTTTCGCAGCAGTTTGTACATCGCTATTGTTTAGGACTGCGTTAACAACGTTTTGGGTCACGGTTTGGCTTTGGCGCTTGAGTGGGGTATTAGAGGCGGCTGACGTGCTGAGATTGCTGGCCTGAGGCGTTGCATTTGCAGCGGCTGTATCAGCGTAGCTTGCGCTGGCGTAACTGATGGCACTGGCTGAGATCAGCGCAACGATTAAAGGTTTGGTGTAAAAATGATTGGAGCGTGACATGATGAATTCCTTTTCCTTTGATTGGCACAGTGTTCCACTTTAGATCAGCTTCGTTGACATTTCAACACATTGCGCGAGTATGTTTTTGGCGTTTTGTAAAGCGCGAGGCGAAGAGCCTGAGCGTCCCTTTTCTGGCAAACTTAATTTACGACTTGAGCCTGGCTTACACAGGCAAGCGTATAGGGCGGCCAGGTCCGCTGCCTAGGCTTTGATAATTTTATGTGGTGAGCGATAAATCACATCATCGTTTAAGTCGATACCCAGACCTGGCGTGTCGGGCACGTCAAAATAGCCATTTTTCGGTTGAAAATCGGGTATGCACAGTTCACGGTTAAAGGTTTTAATCGCGTAAGTGTGGTGCTCGTGAATAATGAAATTTGGTATGGCGGCTTCTAAATGCAGCGCGGCCGCTGTGGCCACAGGCCCGCCGCAAACATGCGCTTGCACTTGCACATCATACATATCCGCGTAATCGCACATTTTTTTCGCTTCGGTCAAGCCGCCGCAAAGCCCGATGTCGGGTTGTAAGATGTCGATCGTTTGTTCTTCCAGATAAGGGCGGATACCGTGGCGTAAATAAAGACGCTCGCCTGCCGCAATGGGTACGTTCAGCTTTTCCTTAAGTCGTCGGTGTAGCGCGGTATTAACATAGTTCACTGGTTCTTCGATACACAGGCAGTTAAACTCTTCGGCAATCTCACCGAGCTGCATGGCCGTTTGCAAACCCGGTAAGCTGTGGCATTCGAAAATAATTTCACCGTTTTCGCCCAGTACATCGCGCATGGCTTTCATGCGTGCACGGATGAGGTTTAAATACTCTTTTCTAAACGGTTGGGTGCAGTCGTACAGAGTCTTGCCTTTCGCATCGAACATTAGAGGGTCAACCTTAATTGCATCATAGCCTTCTTTGACCGCTTTTTCTGTCGCCTTGGCGTAGTCTTCTGGTTGCACGAGAATTTGCCGGGTTTTTGTGTCCCAATCAAACTGAAGCTGGCTGGCGTAGGTCCATAAGGTGTCGCGCTGCTTTCCACCGAGCAAGGCATGTACCGGCACATTCAGTGATTTACCTTTGATATCCCAAAGTGCGGTGTCGATTGCGCTCATCGCGGCATACACAACCGGCCCGCCACCCAATGCCCAAAAACTTTCGCGAAACATTTTCGACCAAAGCTTTTCGGTTTGCATCGGGTCAAAACCTAAAAGCATGGCTTCTGCAAATTCTTCTATCATTGCCGCGGCAGCTTTGTGTCCAAGGTCATAGGCTAAGCCCGCTTCGCCAACGCCGCTGATGCCCTCATCGGTGTGAATGCGTACAAAAACAGGGTTCCAAGTCGGGCGCTCTGGGCAGAATGTATCAAAAATTTCAATGCGATTGATTTTCATGTTTAGTCCTTGTAGTTGACGCGAGATAAGCCTTCAATGCGGCGACGAAGTGCGTCGAAGTCGATGCTAACCGATAAAATACTGTCAAATTGTGCTTTGGTTTTTTCGCAAACCGCTTGGGAGATTGGGTGGATTTCTGCATTGGCTGATAAGGTTTTGATTTGCATTTTGCACACACGCTCTAAGTAATACATAAGGTATGTGGCTTCTTCAATGCTTTGGCCTGTGGTCAGTAGTCCGTGGTTACACAGGATCATCACTTTTTTATCGCCGAGTGATGACACAATGTGCTCGCCCTCATCGCCAAGCGCAAGCCCATCCAGATCGTGGTAGGCGACGTCGTTATAAAAACGCAGGGCGTGTTGATTTAAAGGTAAAAGCCCTTCGCGCAGAGAGGCTACAGCTGTGCCGTAGATGCTGTGGGTGTGCATGGCGCTTAGGATGGTTTGCTTGGCTTTGTAAATCGAAGCGTGGATATTGTGCGCCTGAGGCATCACCGTTTGGCCGTTGTTGCTTAAGATATTGCCATCCAGGTCGGTTTTCACGAGGCGGCTGGCACAGACTTCTTCAAACGGCACGTTATGCGGCGAGATCAGCATGTGGTCCGTGTTCGGAATTCTGGCGCTTAGGTGGGTGGCTAGCAGATCATCGCAGCCATTGAAGTGAATAATGTGATGTGAGGCCGCCAGGGTCTCACGTAAAGATTGCTCATTGGCAGACATCGTCGTATCCTATCGCGCATAAAACGTACCCATGATAAGGTATTTGAATGACTAAACCCAGCCCTGCTATCGGTATTTTCCTTCTCGCGTTTATGGTGCCAGCCGGTATCTTTGGGCTCAGTGCGGTGGTGATGCCGGCAGACTTTGGTTTGGCCTCCGTTTTTTTCTATTTTTTAGGCGCCATTTTGTTTTTTATTCCGGCCTGTTATGTGGCCGCACGCTTTGGTATGCGCTGGCCTGGGCGAGAGGGTGGCGTGTATTGCTGGATCAGCGAAACGTTTGGCCCGCGCTGGGGTTTGTGGGCGGTTTGGGTGCAGTGGATACAGCAAGTGATTTGGTATCCCACCATTTTGTCTTACATGGCCAGTACGTTTGCGTTTGTGTTTTTTCCGCACGATGTTAATAGCCAGCTGTTTATCGCACTATTTTGTGTGATTTTCTTTGTGCTGCTCACCGGTGTGGCAATGTGTGGTATCGAGTTGTCTTCACGCGTGATTGCGCTGGCGTTTATTATTGGTGTACTGCTACCCGGTTTGTTGTTTATTGTGCTGGTCATCGTTTGGCAGTGCTCAAACCAGCCGACCTTGTTGCACTTTTCTTGGTCTGGCTTTTTACCCAGTCGGCACGATTGGCATAATATCGCCTTGTTTAACGGGGTTCTCACAGGCTTTACCGGTGTGGAGCTGTGTGCTGCTTACGCGCATCGGGTAAAGCGCCCGGCGTTTACCTACACTTGGGCAATTGTGATTGCTACGTTTATCACGCTGACGGTGTTTATATTAGGCACGCTGGCTGTGGTTGCCGTTTTGCCTGCCGATAAAACCTCATTCACCTTTGCTATTATTCACGCAATCGATGTCACGCTGTCGCATTTTCATTTAGGCTGGCTCAGCAAGTGGGTGGGTTTGTTGATCGTGGTGGGCAGTTTTGCGATTGTCTTGGTTTGGATCTTGGGTCCAATGTTAAGTTTTTATTCCAGCGCTAAGCATCATCAGTTGCCCAAGTGGTTTTCAAAAACCAGCAAGAAAGGCATCCCTATTAATTTGTTGATACTGCAAGGTGTCGTGGTATCGGCTTTTTCACTCGTTTTTTATTTCTCTTCTACGGTGAATGATGCCTTTTGGCTGTTAAGTGCGCTATCTGCGCAAGTGTATTTTTTATTATACTTTGTGTTGTTTTTGGCCGCGCTCAAACTTCAGCGCAGTCTTTTTTTATGGGTGTGTGTGGTGCTTGGAGCGATCGGTTGCTTGTTTACCGTTATCGTGCCTTTTGCTCCGCCCAAAGAATTATTGGGTGATATGAGCATTGTCCACTACGAATTATTTATTGGTTTGGGTTTGGTGCTGTGTTGCGCTTTTCCTTGGGTCTGGAGTTTGATTTATAAACCACACGGAGGCACTGCTCAATGAATCAGAAACGTTATAAGCAAGCCGCAGCAGAAGCTGCACTAGAGTACGTTGAACACGGTATGATTCTTGGTGTGGGTACGGGCAGCACGGTGGATTTTTTTATTGAAGCGCTAGCGGGTATGAGAAACAAGCTTGATGGCGCGGTGCCAAGCTCTAAGCGCACCGCAGAGGCGCTAAAGCGTGCGAAAATTCCTGTGCTGGACTTAAACGCAACCGGCGATATACCTTTATATATAGACGGCGCTGATGAAGTGAATCCGCAAAAACAAATGGTTAAGGGCGGCGGTGGCGCGATGACCGGTGAGAAAATTGTTGCGACTGCGTCTAAGCGTTTTGTGTGCATTGTCGATGAGAGCAAGTGCGTGGATCGCTTAGGCGATTTTCCTATTGCTGTTGAAGTGTTGCCGATGGCGCGTAGTTTGGCGGGGCGCGCGTTGGTCAAGCTTGGCGGTAGCCCTGAGTACCGCCATGGCTTTGTGACGGATCACGGTAACTATGTACTCGATGTATTTAACTTGAATCTTAGCGATCCGCTTGCGATGGAAGCCGCTTTAAATCAAATCCCGGGTGTGGTGTGCCACGGCTTGTTTGCTGAGCGTTGTGCGGATCATGTGATTGTTGCGGGCAAGTCGGGTGTTGAGGTGTTTTAATTGCCGCGGATAGCTTGGGTTGAGGAAGGTTATGACGATAACCCGGGTTTTTGAGCTCTAATATTTAGGCGCGTTGCCTAGACCAATAAACTGGCCACCTTGGGGTTGTATTTAAGTGCACTGATAATGTTTGCCATGTGTGCTGAAATAGGGCGGTCTCTGTAAACATCGTTTGCAGCAATAGCGTATTCTTCTATCGTAAATATCATGGTTCTTCCCCTTGTGGGTAGTCGATAAAGGTTAGTGCTAAAAATTTAACGTTAGAGCCCTGGATAGGCGGCGATTCGTTTTTCATTTCCCAAACTCTTTTTATGGCTTTAATCGAGAGTTTTTTCGTATAAATTTTTTTGCCAGAGATATAAGATAAAGCTGCGCCTTTTGCTTTGGCTAGTGAGAGCGAACACGGTAATTTAAACCCCACATAGTTCATTTTTGGATTGTCACCCAGCATTGAGTCAATTAAAGGGTAGCTATTAATGGGTGTGTGTTGTTTTTGAATGATTAAGAAAATATTTTTTGGCTGAGGTTTAGGGTCTGTTTACAATTTATTTTCACGCTGCAAACTGAGTGAACTTGGTCCAAGTTGCTCATTATTTTCGTTAAATAGGGTTAGCTATTCGCCTCAAATAATAAACAACTTGGCCTCAACCCCTTCAGTTTTCGCTTGCAAAAATCAATTGTAAACAGACCCTAAAGTAGCTTTCAAGCATTGAAACGCCCAGGTAGCAAGCGTGTAAGTCTGGATAATGAATTTTGTAAATGGAGAACATCTTTTTAGGCAGCTTCTCTGTGTAGACACCTTTTATTTCAAATTTTTTGACCATCGATTCGCTATATACAGCGTAAAGAAGGCTGTTATTGACTCCATGAAACACAGGGCTTTTGCAAAGCCCCGCTGAAAAAATCATTCCTATCAGTAGAGCGCAGCATCGTTTCATTCGGTTAAGTTCTCTTTTTCGATTTTTGGGGCACGCCCTAGTATCAGTGTTGTCTTTGTTGGGCGATAAATCAAATAAACGACCGAACAGAATGCTTGGGAAGAGTTTAGTTCGTGAATTTGCCGAAAAATTCTTTTGGAGATTATTCTTCCATTCTGTGAAATGATTTTTTTAGGTTTGATCTTTTGAGAAAATCATGGGTTTAAATAAAGGCAGGCAGCCCGAAGGTTTGCTGATATGTTCTGTCTTCGAGCTTTGGGAGCGCTTGGGCTTCTATGTGGTTCAGTCAAGCTTGGTGATCTTTCTTGTTAATCAATTAAAGTTCAATGATATTAAAGCTTATTCATTGTACGCAGCGTTCACGGGATTGCTTTACGCGGGCCCAGTACTTGGCGGATTTCTGGCCGATAATTTTTTGAACCTTAATCGTTCAATTTTTCTGGGGATCATTTTTTATATTGCTGGCTATTTAGCACTGTCTTTTCATTCGGGGTTTGTTTTCTATGTGGCCTTTGGTTTGTTAATTGCAGGCAATAGTTTTGTAAAAAGCAATGTTTCTACACTTGTGGGTGCCTTATATCAAGATAATGATCTCAGGCGTGATGCGGGCTTTACCTTGTTTTATTTTGGTATGAATATTGGTCAGGTCATAGGACCCTTGGCGGCGGCGTTTGCAATCAAATATAGCGGCTTTTCCAGTGCATTTTTGATTGCAGCCTTATCGCTTGTATTCTCGCTCATTTCTTTTGCCTATGGGCAGCGCTATTTTACACCTGAAAAACTATCTGAAGATGTCGTTTCTTGTTCGGCGAGTAAGCAGCAAAGAAATATTATCTATGCGTGTTCAGTTGTCGTTGTTTTTGCATTAGCCATTTTGCTGCCTTATTCGCATGCTTTGAATATCGGCATGATTGCGTTGAGCGTTTTAGCATTAGTGTATCTGCTTTATTGTGGTATGAAGATTCCCCTGGCCGAGGATCGGTTTAGGTTGTTTTCATTGATCATCTTATTTGTGTTCTCGGCGATATACTGGGGTATTTGGATGCAGGTGTTTACTTCGTTAACTTTATTTGCAGAGCGAAATGTGCACCGAGTCTTTCTCGGTTTTAAAATGCCAGTTGAAGTGCTGGCTTCGATTGAAAGCGTGGGCATTATTCTCTTTGCGCCATTGCTCGCGAAAATTTGGCTGTCACTAGGTAATAGCCGATGGCAGCCAGGCTTTGCGATGAAGTTTGCTTATGGTTTTTTATTTTGTGCTTTTGCTTTTGCATTGCTTGTATTGGCGCTAGCGTTCTCGCCGAGCGGCGCTATTGCGCTTTTTTGGTTGGTCGCCTCGATGTTTTTAATGGCGATCAGTGAGCTTTGCCTATCGGCCATTGGCTTATCGGCAGTCACCGTGCTCTCGCCTAAATCAATGAGAAGCACAATGATGGGTTTTTGGTTTGTCACGATTGCGGCAGGGTTGATGATTGCGAATAAGCTGGCTGATATGTCTGTGATCTCTAAGCATGCTGGTGCGCATGCTTCAGCCCTTGCATACACAGCCGCGTTTACTGATTATGCGGTGTTGAGTTTTGTAATGTTTGTTGTGCTGCTTTGTCTTTCGCCTGTGATTAATGGGTTTTTTGGTGTAAAGGGTTTTTTAAAAGTTTGAAAAATTCGTGGTTTGGGTTGTCTGGAGTTCCTCATTTTTTGTTAAAACTCATTTCTCTCTCCGAGGAATTCTGTTAGTTTTTTGATAAAAAATTTTCTTTTTAGTATGACTTTTGAGTAGAATGTATCTTCGTCTATTGTGTTGTTTGATGTAATGTTTATTCCAATAGTGTGACTTTTGTCAATTAGCTTTAAAATGGTGACGCCGTGATGAAGCCCAAATTTTTCTTTCTTTTTCTGTATTTTCAGTGATTCATTTGTTGTATGGTATATCGAATTCCAAAAACATATTGTCTCATTTGAGTTTTTTAGACTGTCTTGAAAGGCGCTGAAAAACTTAAAAACCTCGTCGTGTTTCATGTCTTCTTCTGTGTAATGATCCCTCCAGTTGTTGTAATTGTTGTTTATGCTTTTCATTAGTGCGCCATTCTTAAATAAGAGAAGGCTTATGTAGGCTGCGCTTGGTATTTTATCTTTTATAGTTTTTAGTAAGTGCGAGATTTTTTTATCAGTAAAGTTGGCTTCTAGCATAAAAGCTCCATTTTAGTTGACCCATGTTAGGCGGCCAGAGTATTCGACTGCTGATTTTTTGATTTCAACTTCATTCATCCATTTTTTTATAGTTATTTTTTCGACGCTATTTTTTAAAATCCCGAGAAAAATTTTTTTATCTTTTGTGATGATAAGGGCGATTTTATTTTCTAGTTTTTCTGTTGGCATTGAGCGCGTAATGATATAGTCGCCTGGACTAGCGAACGGCTCAGCGTAGTCTGAATTTACAGTGATTAATTTGTAATTTTTACCCATTGCTCGTGCTATGTAGAAAGCCTTTTCTTCTTCTAGCGCGCCGGACATGTCGACCAGAAAGGGGGGCATCCCTTTTCCGTATAGTAACCAATCTGAGGACAGCTCAGGTAGGCCATGATCATTAAAGATATCTACAATATTTTCAACAACGTCTGTTTTAATAATTCGAGCGGTGTCAGTGGCTCCGGCTTCCCAGCGCGAAAATTGGCGAGTTGTGAATTGTATGCCCTTCGTCTTTAGTTGATTGAGAATGTAGACGCTGCTTAATCCTGTTATGGCTTTACAGGTTTTTAGTCGTGATGAAAAGCTATCCATATGCGAGTGTCGATTCATGGGTTGGTGGGAATTTGATTCTTTCGTGAGTATAGAAAAAAATATTGACTACGTCTATTATTAGACGTAACATGTCTAAAAATAGACATCGCGAACACTGATTAATGGTTCGCTAACGCTATTTTAATATAAAAAGCCCAGTCTAAGTGGCAACTTAAGCTGGGCTTACTTGAGGTGATAGGTTGTTCGGACCAAGCTCCTCGGTGCAAATTATAACAACAAATAGTGTATCGGGGAAGTTTCCTATCACCTGCTTTTTAAATCAAAAAGGAGAAAGGAAATGCTAGTCCTAAGTCGAAAATCAAACCAAAAAATCCTCATCGGAGACGAGATCGAGATTCAAGTGCTGTCGTGCACGGAAGATCGGGTGCGTTTAGGGATCAACGCACCGAAGGCGATGAGCGTGCACCGAGAAGAGATCTACGAGCGGATTCGCCAAGAGCTGGCGGCTTCTCCGACCGACGCCGCCTGATCGGAGGCGCTCATGACACAAGAACTCAAG
>Ga0210038_1000384_pt1 | contig 28514 bp, 29 predicted proteins | sample CryGeyCG2114_020_FD_183970 | JGI IMG/M metagenome (GOLD analysis project Ga0210038, IMG submission 183970) | Groundwater microbial communities from aquifer - Crystal Geyser CG15_big_fil_post_rev_8/21/14_0.20 (SPAdes) (version 2) | ecosystem: Environmental > Aquatic > Deep subsurface >... | reverse complement strand
CAGTTTTGTTTTTTCTTTTTTTCTCTTTTTCCTGTTCAAAAGATATACCTGCCCCAAATCCTGTGGGGCCATTACCAAGTCCTCAGCAGTTGGCTTGGCACGAAATGGAATACTATGCCTTCGTCCATTTCAATATGAACACCTTCACGGATATGGAATGGGGGCTAGGAGGTGAGTCACCTTCAACATTTAACCCAACGGAACTAGATACCAGGCAATGGGCGAGAGTTGCAAAAGAAGCTGGAATGAAAGGCATTATTTTGACGGCAAAACATCATGATGGCTTCTGTTTATGGCCTTCTGCTTATACTGAGCATTCTGTAAAAAACAGTCCATGGCAAAACGGGCAAGGGGATGTTATCAAAGAATTGGCCGCAGCTTGTAAGGAATACGGACTAAAAATGGGGCTTTACCTTTCGCCTTGGGACAGGAACCACCCAGATTACGGAAAGCCAGAGTACATCCAATACTACCGTGATCAACTGACTGAATTATTGACCAATTATGAGGAAGTATTTGAGTTTTGGGTAGATGGTGCCAATGGTGGAGATGGCTACTATGGTGGTGCCAACGAAACCCGAAATGTGGATCGATCTACTTATTATGACTGGGAGAATACTTTCGCATTAGCCAAAGAACTTCAACCGAATGTTGTGATTTTTAGTGATGGTGGGCCTGATGTGCGATGGGTCGGTAATGAAAATGGATTCGCAGATGCCACCAATTGGGCGCCTTTAAGAAAAGCGGAATTTGCTCCTGGCATTGGACCTTATCAAGAATTACCATCAGGCCATGAAGATGGTACGCATTGGGTGCCTGCCGAATGCGATGTTTCCATAAGACCGGGATGGTACTATCATGCAGACCAAGATGAGAAAGTGAAATCGCTTACAAACCTGCTCGATATCTATTACAAATCCGTTGGCAGCAATGGCAATCTTTTGCTTAACCTGCCCGTAGACAGAAGAGGGCTGGTGCATGAGAATGACGTCAAAGCTTTGATGGAATTGAGAAGGACTTTGGATGCTACTTTTGCTCAAAACTTAGTTGAAAGCGCCACAATTACAGCTACTAATACCCGTGGAAAAAATTTCAGCGCTCAGCATGCGATAGACGAAAACACGGAAACCTATTGGGCGCCAAAGGACGGGATGATTGAAAATAGCTTGATCATCGATTTCCCAAATGAAATTAGCTTCAACAGACTTCTGCTTCAAGAATTCATTCTATTAGGCCAAAGGGTAAAACGATTTAAAGTGGAAGTGAAAACAAATGAAGGGTATAAGGAAATAGCCAACGAAACAACCATAGGCTACAAGCGGATATTAAGATTACCGAATACGAATACTAAGCAAATCAAAATCACAATACTTGACGCTAAAGCCATTCCTTTGATTTCGAATATTGGGGTGTATATGGCGAAAACAGAGCCTGAATAAATGCTTAGGGATTATAAGTCACCTTGTTTTTTAATTATTAAAATCCGCTTAGATTGATTGCTATAAAAGAGTGAAATGGTCGATGACCCTATAAAGTTGTTCGTAATCACTTATGATAAGCAGAATCTACATATTAAGTCTGATATTTTTAATGAGTTTTTATGCTTGTAAGAGAGAGAATAGGCTTGAAGAAACTCAACCAAATACTGAAGTGAAAACCTCTATTGTAGAGTCAATGATGAATTCATCATTCGAACGAGACTCCACCTTAACAGCTCAAAAAGTAGATTTATTATTCGTGTATTCCGAAAATCAAATTGACACTTTAATAGGGTTTTGTAACTGCGAAAAGAACGTTAAAACGAACACTTTAAAAATTCAAATTAGAACCGAGTTTCCCTCATTGAGTGAGCTTGAAAAGGGTAACAGAAGTTCAACTATCTTTCAAATGGGTGTTGACAGACAATTTCGATTTTTGACTTTTTATTTGAGAGATTCTACAGTAGAAAAAACAAAGCTTTTTAAGGCGTCAACCGAATCACAATTTGAGAATGAAAAAGTAGACTCAGCTTCATTTCAAAATTATAATCTTAAAATCAATAGATTCAATTACGAAATTGCTCAAAATGTTTGGGGCACTTACGAAATAGTATTGCTAAACCACTTCGGTTATACAAGTAGTGATTATAGGTTAGTAGGATCGTTTCATTGTAACAATTGGAAAATTGTTGAATTTGAAGAACTGCTTCAATGGACGATCAAAGGAGAAAAGTTTATTGAATAATCATCTTAAATGGGTTTCAATTATTTGCGATTGGGTGCTAGAGCCAAGACTGACCTAGCCTACAAAGGAATAACTGATTGGGTTAATAAGTATATTGAATCAGTTAGTTTTATATGATGAATCTGAGTTGTTAGTTGGGAAGTATACCGCTCCCAAATTTTCTGAAATAAATATAAAGATTAATGAGATTTGATTTTCGATGAAAAGACAATGAGCACTTACACCCAAATTATCTATCAAATTGTTTTTGGCACTAAAAACAGAGAGCCTACACTCACCAAAGAAAACAGAGATGAGCTTTTCAAATACATTTGGGGCTTGCTAGAGAATAAAAAATGTCATTTGTATCGGATAAATGGCGTGGAAGATCATCTGCATATTGTAACTCATTTGCATCCAACCGTTTCGCTCGCATCATTGGTCAAAGACATTAAATTGGCAAGTGCTGAATACATCAAGGTAAATCAACTATTTAAGAACTTTAAAGGCTGGCAAGATGGCTACGGGGCATTTACTTATAGTATTAAGGAGAAGGAGCGGTTAATTGCATATGTAAAGAATCAGGAAGAGCATCATAGGGTTAAAACCTTTAGAGAAGAGTACATAGACCTACTTCAGGAGCACGGAGTAGCATTTGACGAGAAGTATCTGTTGTAGATGTTCAACCACGTTGTGGTTGTTGGTAACTTTTTCATTTTTCTCCGAGCTGCAGTCGGTTATTGACATTAAATCCCTTCGGGATTTCAGAGAGCCAAATATGATTGAGTTTTTAGCAGAAATAATAAACCACAAGTAGATTGCGCCACCCAACCCCAAAGGGGTTAAATACCAATAATAAAACAGACACAACGCTCCCCAACCCCGAAGGAGTTGAACATCAATAACTCAAAGAGGAGTAGATCGCACCCCCCAACCCCGAAGGGGTTAAATATCAATAAAAGACAAGCAGACCACGACCCCCAACCCTGAAGGGGTTGAACGTCAATAACAAAGACAGGCAGGCCACGTCCCCCAACCACAAAGGGATTAAATATCAATAACCCAAAAACTGACACTCCCCCAACTCCGAAGGAGTTGAACATCAATAACTCAAAGAGGAGTAGATCGCACCCTCCAACCCCGAAGGAGTTGAACATCAATAACTCAAAGAGGAGTAGATCGCACCCTCTAACCCCGAAGGGGTTGAACATCAATAACAAAGACAGGCAGGCCACGTCCCCCCAACTCCGAAGGAGTTGAACATCAATAACCCAAAACAGGCATCTGCCAACCCCAAAGGGTTGAATATCAATCAGCTCAAATCAACTTCTCAAAACACACGCTATTGTCTACGCCAATATACTGCCCGTAATTTTTGATGATTTGATATCCGGCTTTTTGGTAAAGGCCAATGGCATCGGGCATTCTTTTTCCAGTTTCTAAAACACAATACTTATATCCCAATTCTTTAGCCCAATTTTCTAGCTCAGATAATACCGAAGAAGCAATACCTTTTCCTCTGCTTTCAGGTAAGGTATACATTCTTTTTACTTCCATCCTTTCGCTGTCGATTGCTTTAATTGCGCCACATCCAACGGCCAAGTCTTGGTCATAAATCACCACCACATTTTTAAGCAGATCTATTTTATTGAATTGATGGTAGTAATCATGCTCTTCGCCATCGAGTTGGGCTAAATAAGCATCTAATAAATGCACCAAGCCAACAAAGTCAGGATGGTTAGAATCAGTTCGAATTTTTTTCATGGTAGTCAGCGCGTTGATATTATTTGTTCAAAATGCGATTTAGTCGTCTTTCCGATCAAATTTGGCCATAAAAATGATCATGTTCAATCTGTATTTTAAAATAAAATAAGGAGCAACGCAGCCAATATTTTCGAAACATAGTACGGTATATAATTGCGAATTAAAATCAACCATGAGAAAACTAAGACAGCTAAACCTTCTATTAGTCAGCTTTATTATTTTTTGGAGCTGCACTTATGAAAAAGAACCCATTCCTGATGAATGTTTAGGAAGTATACTGCTTACACTTGACAATAAAGTAGATACCAATTGTGGCGGCAGCCAGGGTAGCTTTTCGTTAAATGCCAGTGGAGGAGAAGGTACTTACGCTTTTTCGTTGAATGGAGGAACAGCACAGTCAACTCCTACTTTTACTTCGCTTTCGGCAGGTAGCTATACTGTGGTAGCCTCCGATGGAATTTGCTCAGCTGAATTTTCCATTGAAATACTCAATGCCGATGGGGTAAATGCCACGTTGCAAAGCACAGAAAGTGGTTGTGGGAGCAGTTCTGGCTCTATTTCGGTGAATGCCGTTGGCGGTTCCGCGCCTTATGAATACAAACTGGGATCAGGAGCATTTCAAGCCAGTGCCACCTTTAATTCACTTTCCCCTAGAGATTATGTGGTGATGGTGAAAGATGCTACGGGCTGTGAAATCGAACTGCAAACCAAAGTAAAATCCGATGTTCGTTTCGGAGCCATACGGGCAATAATTCAAACTAACTGCGCTATATCAGGCTGCCATAACGGTTCGCAGTCTCCAAATCTCACAGATACCAATATCATCGTCAGCAATGCTGGCCGAATTCAAGCAAGAACAACCGTGCGTACCATGCCGCCATCATCGAGTGGCCTGAGTTTGACCCAAGCCGAGATTGATCAAATCGCCTGCTGGGTTGCAGATGGAGCCGCCACTAACTAAACTAAAATGAAAAGAAAAACACTTTTGACCATCGCCATTCTAGCGGCCTTCGTGGCTGCCTATGTGGTCTATTCCAATTTTTTGAAAACGGCACCTGCTATGAAGGACTTAGTTGCTGAATTCAAGTTATCAGCCGTGGAACTCTATGCTCAGTTCGAAGCGGATGAAACATCGGCCAATGCAAAGTTTCAAAACAAGATTTTGGAAATAAGCGGAGAGGTAGTGGAGGTAACCTCCGAAGAAGGCGGGAATCCCTTTATCAGTCTGAAAACTGATGGCTTTGGCGTAATAAAATGCACGCTTGAATCTGCCCTTTCTTTTGAAGCTTTACAAAAGATAGAAATCGGTGGTGAATTAACCATCAAGGGAGAGTGCATCGGCATGTTGCTCGATGTGCTGATAGAACGATCCATCATTCAACCATAAAATCAAGAAAAATGAAGACAAGAAATATACTTATCGGCATGTTGCTTTTGGTAACATTCGCCATGCAGTCGCAGGACAGATTTTTAACCAGAACAGGCCACATTAAATTTTACTCCGAGGCACCAATGGAAAATATTGAGGCCAATAACCACAAAGTGCTGAGTATTGTAGACCTGAGTAAAGGACAAGTGGCGGTTGATTTATTAATCAAAGCATTTGAGTTCGAGAAGAAGTTGATGCAAGAACACTTCAACGAGAACTACATGGAGTCTGAAAAATTTCCTAAATCAACATTTAAAGGCACATTTACAGTACCTGAGGCACTAAAATCAATGACAGATGGCAGCTACGAATTGGATGTAAAGGGAGACCTTACGATTCATGGGGTAACAAAGCCAATCGAAACAAAATCAACTTTGACATTAAAGGGAGGGAAGCTTTCAGGCTCCCTGCTTTTCAATGTCAATGTCAAGGAATTCGATATTAAAATCCCCAACGTAGTGGTAAAAAACATAGCCGAAACTGTGGAGGTGACCGCCAATTTTGATTACGAAGTTTATAAATAAGATAATGAGAAAGACCTTACTACTGACCACCCTTTTGCTACTTTCAATCTTCTCGATCAAAGCGCAAGATGACTTACTTGATATTTTAAATAATGAGCAAGCCCCAGAAACCAACTATGCTTTAGCAACTTTTAAAGGGGCTAGGTTGATTAATGGACACACAATCGTAACCCGAAAGGCGAAGGAATTGGAATTTATCATTTCACATCGCTTTGGCAGAATCAATACGGGTATCGATGAGTTTTTTGGGCTCGATGGCGCTAACGTGCGCTTTTCTTTGGAATATGGAATTACCAATGACTTGACTGGAGGAATTGGAAGAAATTCTTTTGAGAAGGTGTATGATGGGTTTTTGAAATATGCTTTGCTAAAGCAGTCAACTGGCAAGGTGAATATGCCTATATCGGTAACCGCCTTTAGTAGTGTGGCCATACGAACTTTAGATGATCCTACTTTCCAAGCCGATGATTTTAACTCGAAAGTGTCCTACACCCATCAATTACTTCTTGCTAGAAAATTCAGCGAAAAGTTTTCTTTTCAATTCGCACCCACTTATGTGCATAGGAATAAAGTACTGGGCAATCAAGAAAATGATATTATCGCTTTAGGCATTGGGGGCAGAATGAAGTTGAATACTCGTTTGGCTTTGAATGCCGAGTATTACTATCGTTTAACGAGTGAAATTGATCCTACTTATAAAGATTCAATTGGTATTGGTCTTGAAATCGAAACAGGTGGACATGTTTTCCATCTCAACTTGGCAAACTCAAGATCGATGGTGGAAAGAGGCTTTATTACCGAAACGGACGGCAATTTCTTCAAAGGAGATATTCACTTTGGATTTAATATCAGTCGGGTATTTTGATTACCAAGAAGTAGGTTTGTAATCCTTCAGAAATTTACCACACCAATGTTTGCCAGTATTGATACCGTCAAAAAGTGGATCTAGTACACGTGCAGCGCCATCTACAATATCAAGCGGAGGCTGGAAATCATGGATTTCTTGTTTCCGCTTTGCTAATTCTGCGGGGTCTTCATCCGTCACCCAACCTGTATCAACGGCATTGGTATAAATGCCATATTTAGCAAAATCAGATGAAGAGGTTAGCGTCATCATATTCAAGGCCGCCTTGGCCATATTCGTATGCGGATGACGGTCTTCTTTATGGAATTGGTGGAATTTGCCTTCCATGGCCGAAACATTGATGATGTGTTTCATTCCCGTGTTTTCCTTCTTCATTAAGTTGACCAAGCGATTACAAAGCACAAAGGGAGCAACCGAATTTACCAGTTGCACTTCGAGCATTTCGGTGGTGTGAATTTCGCCTAATTTCAGTCGCCAGCTATTGGTTTTTCTTAAATCCACTTGCTGTAAATCCGCATCCAATTTTCCTTCGGGGAAAACTTCTTCGGCAGCAATAGAATTATCAATGCTATAAGGAATCTGAGAAAGCTGCGCAGAAGCGGTAAGCCCAATCCCCAATTGACGGCCATGCCATGAAACGGGTAGATTCTTGTTTTCACCTTTATCAAAGCTTTCGCTCAAACTATTTAATTCTTGCAAACAAGCATGATGGTCAGCGAGAAGTTCCTGAACATAAGGCGTTAATTCTTCATAAGGCTTAGTCTCGTTGGGCATTAAATGCGCATAAAAACCAGAGGGTCTACGAACAGTCTGAGCCGCATTGTTGATCAACACATCCAGTCGATCATATTGCTGCTCAATATAATTGCAGAAAATCTCTACACTTGGGATATGTCTCAGATCAAGCCCGTGGATTTTTAGCCTATGTCCCCATTCAGCAAAATCAGGTTCTTTGGCATAGCGAATGGCAGAATCAATTGGGAAGCGTGTGGTTGCAATCACAGTAGCTCCAGCCCTGAGCATCATCAGCGTAATATGATAACCAATTTTCAATCTAGAGCCTGTCACCAAAGCCACTTGGCCAGTAAGGTCAGCGGTCTGAAAGCGTTTGGCATAATTGAAGTCACCACAATCGGGGCACATGGTGTCATAAAAGTGGTGCAGCCGATCGAATGATGTTTTGCAGACGTAGCATTCTCGTGGCGCATCTAAGATGATTTCTTCCTTGTCTTGAACATCCAAATCGACCATCGAAGGAGCGATAAAGATGGTGGCTTCACGCGCACTTCTTATGCCCGTTGTTTTTCTGGCTGCTTTATCTTTTTCGTTGCGCTTCTTTTTGATTGCTTTTTTAGCGCCCCTTTTTCGACCTAAAAGTTCTTCTTTGTCAGGTCTTGAAAAAATGCCTGCTGCTTTGAGTAAAGCAATTCGTTCTTCTTTGGGAATTTCAAAAATTTGATTGGTATCGTTGTTCAGTGCTTCGAGGATGGCAATGCACTTTCGAATCTCTTCTGGACTTATTGAATTTGACTGATCAGATTGAGATTCCATTTTAACAACTTTGGCCGCAAAGGTAATATTCTAAGAATTTAAATCTATAATGATTTGAAGGCGACTTCGAACAGACAGCAGATGTTTAAAACTTGCACGGATGTCCGCCCTCCTTGCCTTCGCGAAGCTTCAGCAAAGCGAGGTGGGGGCGGTTGGTGGGGGATTATTATGCGACAATTATAATCATGAAGAGAACAAAGGGCCATGGAGGTGAAATGAGGGATACCGAGTCAAGCTCGGCATGACGCTCCGATTGGCTGTTTTGGTGGTTTTTGTGCTCCTAAGCGTCTCAAATAAAAATCTCAAGGTTTAAAAAGAATCCTTACTCGTACCGTTTTTATCAATGTGTTACCATTGCTATCTAAAGCAGGCAACCATCGAGGGCCCTCTTTGATCAAGCGAATGGCCTCTTCATCAAAGCGAGCACCGAGGCCTTTCTTAATGAAAAAATTACTTAATGAGCCATCCGAGTTAATCACAAACTCAACCGTAACCCGTCCCTTGATTTTCTGATTTTCAGCTTGCCTTGGATAAACCAGGTTCTCTTTGATGTACTGATTGAATTCCTTGTTGCCTATTTCCGGAGCAGCACTTCGGGATAGATCTTCGGGTTGAGCGTAAGTTCCATATCCCGTCACAACAACTTCTGCTAAGGAGGTTATATCGGGTTCCAGCTTAATGGTATTATTCATTTTGGCAAGGTCGGTCAACCTAAACTCTTGAGAAACATAACCTAAAAAACGCACGACATACACTGCAGAAGAATCTGCTCGGATTTCTGCTTTCCCGTCCATATTGGTAGGAACACCTTGTAATGTGTTTTTGATCAAAACGGTTACTTGGGGCAATGGAGAAAGGTCATCGGCATCAACTACTGTTAAGGTAATGTTGGGAGGGGTAATCTGAATACCAGGCGTACGCCCTTGGAGTTTGCTTTGAATGTTCATGAAACTGGCTTTGTCCATTTCCAATTTTTCTTCAACGACTGTGTTAGAGGCTTTCATTCTCTCTGTTTCTTCCATTTTTGTCTTAGCCCTCTCGGCTAGATTCATTTCTAATTTTGGCTTTGGTGCTTCGGCTTCAGCGGTTGAAACAACCTCTCCCAACTCTTCAATTTCGAAATCAAACTCAATTTCTGACTCAGAGTATTCAACAATAGACTGGATTGGGTCAATATTTCTAGGCTTAGTATTGAGGTTGGAAGCGCTTAATTTAGGCTTTTCGAAAGCATCAGGATTGATCAAAGCAATGCTATCTGCGATAGGTCTTGTATTCGTTTCTGTTTCTTTATTTGCAGTAAGATTATTCTCGGTTTCATTTTTCGGCTTCAGCCAAATGAAAATAAAAGAGGCTGTTATTAAGAAGAAAAGGGCAGCCGCCATTCGCCTTGTTAATGTCCAGAAAATGACCCTTTTTTCTTCGGCTAACCTGTCTTTCAAACGTGTGTTGAGTTCGTTTAAGTCATGGCCCAAATCCGATGCAGCAATACTTTCCAACCCTTCCAGTGCATCGGCATAGAAAGGGTCTTCGAGCATCAGTTTTTCAACCTGATGCTCTTGCTCAGCAGTTAAAAGCCCATTTCTGTAGGCTTCTAACAAGGCTGGTGTCAATTGTTCAATATGGTTATGCTTCTTGCTCACGAAGATTTTCTACACATATTTTTAAATTTCTACGTCCGTTTTGGATATAGCTTTTTACTTTCTTTAAATCAAAACCTGTCAAATCTACTACCTCTTGGTAACTCTTTTTTTCAATATAGAAGAAACGAATGCAGGCCTGTTGTTCCTCATTTAACTTATCAATACAACTTTCCAATTTGCCCAAATCGTCCTCTAGTACGTTGGCTTCGGTATCATGATGCACAGTTAAAGCAATTTCCATAACCGTTTCTCCATTTTCTAGTACGTGGCCTTGAGTTTTCTCTTTTCTCAATAGCATCAAGCATTCATTTTTGCTCAATACATACAGCCAACTTTTAAAATGTTCGATTTCTTGCGTTTTGAGTCGACTCAGTAGTTTTTCAAATACCTGCATGGTCATGTCCTTTGCAGCTTCTCTGTCCTTCAAATATTTCAAACAAAGGCCATAAACTAGGCTCATATAGCGCTTGTATAATTCACCAATCACCTGATTGTTGTCATTTCGCTTATAAAGCGAAATCAGTTCAAGGTCTGAATACTGGGCGATATCGAGCTTTTTACTAAAGAACAAGTCGGTTCAAAATATTTTTTTCAATGCATTTATGGAATCTTCAAAAACCCTGCATCTCAAGGTTAAATAAATTTTCACATAAACCATTTAGCCATGAAGAATTTAATAATAGTGATGATGCTAAGCATTGGCATATTCCATAAAAGCCCAATGGATAATTTTCAAAAAGAAATTACGGGTTTAGTCAGAGGTGCCGATGATGGTCTTCCATTGCCTCAAGTTACTGTATTAGTAAAAGGAACGACTATAGGTGTTCCTACAAATGCAGATGGCTCTTACAAAATCCAAGTGCCTGATCAAGGCGCAACTTTGGTGTTTAAATTTCTCGGTTATGTAACTCAAGAAATGAAAGTAGGGACGCAATCTGTGATCAATGTAAGTCTTCAACCAGATGTAACTAGTCTTGCCGAAGTTGTAGTTACAGGCTATGGAACAAGGAATAGAAGTAAGAGAAAAATGGAAGTTCAATATGAAGAGGAAATTGAAATAGACATGTCTTCACAAATGTACATGCAGCCTGAAACTAACTTTTCAAAAGCTTATCACTATCCTCAAAGAGAAAGTAATGAAAGCTACGCTGAAATTGAGGAAAGCGGCTTCAATACACCTTGGAAAAATCCCTACTCTACTTTTTCGATTGACGTGGATGCTGCGGCTTACAGCAATGTGAGAAGGTTTATCAATAATGGGCAAAAGCCATCAAAAGATGCCGTTAAGATTGAGGAAATGATCAACTATTTCAATTATGACTATGATGGGCCAAGCGGTAAACATCCTTTTGCGGTTCAACATGAAGTTTCTACTGCTCCATGGAATGCTAAGCATCAACTGGTTCACATTGGTATTCAGGGCGAGAAAATCGCCATGGATAATTTGCCGGCTTCTAATTTGGTCTTCCTGATTGATGTTTCAGGTTCGATGAGTGATGACAATAAGTTGCCATTGCTTAAAAAGTCGCTCAAACTTTTAGTCAATCAAATGCGAGAAGAAGACCATGTGGCTATTGTGGTTTATGCTGGTGCAGCAGGAGAGGTGCTTCCTTCCACTTCTGGTAAAGACAAAGAGAAAATCATTGACGCTTTGGAAAACTTGAGTGCGGGAGGTTCCACTGCTGGAGGAGCTGGCATTCAATTGGCCTACAAACTTGCCAAAATGAATTTCATCAAAGACGGTAATAATCGAGTTATTTTGGCTACAGATGGTGATTTCAATGTAGGCGCATCAAGCGATAAGGCCATGGAAGATTTGATAGAAGAGAAACGAGATGAAGGAGTTTTCTTAACCGTTTTAGGTTTTGGAATGGGTAATTACAAGGATTCTAAAATGGAAGTTTTGGCCGATAAAGGAAATGGAAACCATGCGTACATCGACAATATTTTAGAGGCCAAAAAGGTATTGGTTACTGAGTTTGGTGGCACACTTTTTACCATTGCCAAAGATGTGAAAATCCAAGTGGAGTTTAATCCTGCCACCGTGCAAGCCTATCGTTTGATTGGTTATGAAAACAGAAAGTTGAATGATGAGGATTTCAATAATGACAAGAAGGATGCTGGTGAATTGGGTGCTGGACATACTGTAACCGCCTTATATGAAATAATCCCAGTTGGGGTAAAGAGCCAATTTAAACCTTTGGATGATTTGAAATACCAAAACACAGAAGTGAAGCAAGACGCTGGAAATTCCACTGATCTAATGACTGTGAAATTGAGGTATAAAAAGCCTGATGGAAAGGAGAGTATCCTTCTTGAGCAAGTCATTAAAAATGAAACTTTATCACTTTCTGCTACTTCAGATAACTTCCGTTGGTCTGCGGCAGTAGCAGGCTTTGGAATGCTGCTGAGAGATTCGGACTATAAAAATGACTTGACCTACAATGCCGTAATCCGTTTAGCGAAAGCCGCTAAGGGCAAAGATGAGGAAGGCTATCGCGCTGAGTTTATCAAATTGGTTCAGATGGTGGAGTTGTTCTAATGATTTTGGGTTTGGCTAACGAGATTACTCCAAGTAATCTCGTTAGTCTATAAACATCGGTTCTTTTCTAATCTTATTAATCTTGTCTTAGGATTTGTTTTTGAAACCGGATCTAGCTCCTTCTCTAAGGCTCAGGATGAAAAGAAGTGTGCAAATAATTTACTTTAAGTCACCTCGCAGAGGTCTTTTTCAGGAACAGAGATAATTTAACGCCTATTATCGGTATCCTCCAACATACTGAGATAACTCATGTAGCGAGAATCCGCAATTTCTCCAGCTACAAAGGCATCAAGCACAGCGCAGCTAGGTTCGTTCACATGAAGGCAATTATGAAATTTACATTGGCCCAAAAACGCCCTCATTTCTGGCAGATAATCGCTGATTTCTTCCTTTTCCATTTCAACCAAACCCAACTCTTTAATACCAGGAGTGTCGATAATGGTGCTTTCGCTGTCCATTTCGAACATTTCGGCAAATGTGGTGGTGTGCGTTCCCTTGTTCGCGAATTTTGAAACAATACCTGTTTTCAAGGCTAAATCTGGAATTAAGGCATTCAGCAATGAAGATTTTCCTACACCAGAATGACCAGAAATCAACGAAGTTTTTCCTTTGATTTGGGCTCTGATTTCGTCCAAACCTTCGTTTTTTAAAACCGAGATGAGGAATGTTGGGTAGCCGATGCTTTCATAAAGTGCTTTTAACTCAAGCGCGTTTGCTTTCGCTTCATCGTCCATTAAGTCGGTCTTGTTCAATACCAAAATAGATGGAATCCTGAACGATTCGGCACTGACTAAAAATCGATCGATAAAACCCAATGAGGTCCTAGGAAAGGAAAGAGTAGCCACTAAAATCGCTTGGTCTAAGTTGGAAGCGATGATATGCGAGAAAGCAGACTTCCTTGTAGACTTTCGAATGATGTAGTTCTGTCTTGGCTCAATTTCTTTGATCACCGCAGATTCCTTTTCGCCTTCTTGTTCAATGAAAACCCAATCACCAACCGCGATTGGGTTGTTGATTTTCATGTCATCCTGTTTGAACTTACCTCGCAGTCTACTGTGGTAAATTTCACCAGCCTCCGTTTTCACTTCGTACCACGAGCCTGTAGATTTAATGACCCTGCCCCTTAGCTTTTCCATGTGCTCAAAGTTTGCATAATCTTGGCGGTTGCACCGGTATTCTCTTCAATAAATTTTAAGCAAATAGCAGAGGCTTTCGCTCTAAATGCTGTGTCTGTTGTCAATTGATTAAAATACTGGTTGATTTCTTCTTGGGTTTTGAAGCTAAAGGCGCCTCCTTTTTCTACCAAAGCAGTCGATTCAGGAAATTTTTCAAGGTTATTGTTTCCGAAAACCACTGGTAAACCGAAAGTCACTGCTTCCAATATATTATGCAAGCCATCGCCAAATGCTCCTCCGATATAGGCCACATCGCCATATTGGTAAAGTGAAGAAAGCATACCAATATTGTTAATAATCAATACACCTGAGTTCGAAACGCTTGTTTCATTGGCTTCGGTAATTCTTGTAAATGGAAGCTTTAATCCTTCTTCAACTTGACGAATATGTGATTCTCCGATATTGTGAGGCGCAATGATGAATTTGATGTTGCCGGATTGGTTGATAATCGGGAAAAGAAATGCCATGTCGGCTGGCCAGCAACTGCCAATAACAACTGTTAAGCGGTCGTTCGTGAACTGCTTGACTAAAGGGAATGCCTTCGGATTGCTTGCAGTGGCTAATACCCGATCAAAGCGCGTGTCGCCTGCTATAGAAACCTTTTGAATACCAATGTCATTCAAGAGCTTTTTGGAAGCCTCGTTTTGAACAAAAAAGTGGTCGAACTTCTTTAAGATGTCTCTGAAAAATCCGCCATTGGGCTTAAAAAATCTTTGTTTAGGATTGAATAGGGCTGAAATACAGAAAAGTGGGATGCCTCTTTTCTTTGTCTCATTAAGGTAATGGAACCAAAATTCGTATTTGACGAAGATGACCATCGAAGGCTGGGTGATTTCTAAAAATCTTTTGGCATTTGATTTTGAATCCAAGGGGAGATAATATATGAAATCCGCACCAGGGTAGTTTTTTCTGAGTTCGTAGCCAGAAGGGGAGAAGAACGTGAGCAAAATCTTCTTCTTCGGAAAATCATTTTTGAAGGCTTCCATCACTGGTCTTCCTTGTTCAAACTCGCCTAACGAGGCACAATGAAACCAAACAATTTCGGAAGGGTTATTACGGAAGTCATTAGCAATACGGTCTAAAAGCCCTTTTCTACCCGTTAAAAACTGCCGTGCTTTTACATTAAAGGGGGCAGCCAACCGTATGGTAGTTCCATAAAAGAAGATTCCGATATTGTAAAGCAGTTCGTTCATTCGCCACAAAAATAGAAAACCCACAGATAGAAGGGCTTTTTAACCACTAATTAAATTCAATATTGAATTTTTGATCAGACTTAGTTTTTCACAACTCAAACAAAAAATTCTTATTAACTTTAGAGGGTACTAAGCCAATTAAAATGAAAAAGAACATCCTATTCTCGCTATTCTTGCTCTTGTTTTATGCCTGTGAAGAAGGAGGGCTAACCATCGAAGTACCTGCCACAGGAAGTTTTGATTTTACGATCAATAGTTCAGTGGCCAATAATAGCCCGAACAATGAATTTACAAATCAGCGGAATATCGATCCTGGGGCTTTGGTAAATGAGAGCGCTGAATCTATCAAGAGCATTTCACTGACAAAATTCACCTACAATATTACAGGTTATACAGGTGCTGCTCCAGTACAAATGAACTTAACTCTTTCCACTCGATTAGATGGAGTTACTACAGAAGTACTTTTGGTTTCAGGAGTAACTTTGCAAAATGGACTGGTTACGGCATTCGAAAGAGGCAATGCAAATTCTCTGCTCAGTGCTGCGCAAGTGGCTAGCCTAGAAGCCATTATTGACAATCAAGAACCCTTTGAGCTTATTTTGACTGCAGGATTTGATCGCGACATTGAAAGTGATTTTAATCTCCAAGTAGTTTGGGACTTGATTGCATCAGTGGCACAACCTACTGAATGATCTATTTTTTGTACGGTAATTAACGTAACACCCATTTTTTTGTAATTTCGCTGACCAAATCTTAAAACTTGATAAAATGAAAAAAATCTCCATTTGCCTGTTGGCATGTTTAATGGGTTCGCTGTTTTCTTGCGGTGAGGCAGGAATACAGTCGGATATTTCTCAAATCGTGGATGTTGACCCAATCAGTGTAACAATCAATGTTCCACCTCTTTTGGTTGGTCAAAGAATTGATGAGACACCTTCGACTTCTGTAAATACTGGTGATATTAATATTACCTCCGAAGAATTTGATGAGTACTCAGATGAACTTCAACGCTTCACAATCAATCAAATTTATTATTCACTAAGTGGTATTGATGCAGGAAACGAAACTGATTTAGACGTTGATATGAGTATTGTTTTTGCAGGAGGAAGCAGAATACCGCTCCTTTCTACAGTAATTGTAAATGCCCATGCTCAATCTGCCCAAGTTTTATTGTTTGATAAAGCCGCCCCTGGCACGGTGAATCAAACTGCAATTGCAGGAATTGAAAGTGCCTTATTGAACGGAACTTCATTTGTCATAGAAATGGAACTTGTAGGAAGAGATGTATTGCTCAATTCTTCAAGCGATACTTTCCAGTTTCAATTCAAGTTTGATGTTACTGCTAGAGTTCAGTTAGATTGATTTTTTAAAGAGATATTGATATGAGATTATATACAAAAATAGTATTGATTGTTGGTTTAAGTTTTTCACTTTCCAACATGGCGAAGGCTCAGTTTGATTTTGATTCGTTTTTAGAGGCTGGTTTGGCAGACGCGAATAAATTACTTCAATCTTATTTAGAACCTGCTTTTCAAGGAATAGGATATGGCATCAATAGTGGCTGGTACAATACTGCTAGGCCTCATCAAACTTTGGGTTTTGATCTGAACGTTTCGGTGTCTGCTGCCATCGTACCAACTGGTGGTGAGTTTTTTACATTCAATAACAGCGAATACTCAAACGTAAGATTATCAAATGGTACTTCAGCGCAGCTACCTACCTTATTTGGACCGAATTTAGGAGCAGATGACCTCCCAGAATTGACCTTCTTTGACAATAACGGAGATCAAACTATCAGAATTTCAGCACCAACAGGTTTAGGAATTGAAGAGGAATTCCCTACCAATGCAGTTCCAACCCCTATGATTCAATTGGGCATCGGCTTGGTAAAAGGTACAGATTTGAAAATAAGGTATGTTCCGAATATTTCGATTGGCGATGATGATGAGTCAGAAATAAAACTTTTCGGTATAGGTTTGATGCATGATATCAAACAGCATTTGCCAGTTGTAAAGGCACTTCCATTTGATTTGTCAGTGTTTGTAGGTTATACTAATTTGAAAACAACATTAGCGGTGGATGCGGATTTAAATCAATTTGCGGAATTCGAAACTACAGGAACAATTGTTCAAGCCTTGATCTCGAAAAAATTAGCCTTCATCACTGCCTACGGTGGTCTCGGCTATGCAAAGTCTAAAACGACCTTTGGATTGTTAGGTCAGTATTCCACAGAAACAACCACTTTTACCGACCCTATTAACTTAGCTTATGATAATGGTGGGGTTAGGGCCAATGTGGGGCTTAGAATTAGATTGTTGTTCTTGAATATTTTTGGTGAATACGCTTTCCAAGAATATAACACAGCAACAGTGGGTATTGGATTTAGCTTTAGAGAAGGTAAAAGCAGCACCAATGTTCCAATCGTTCCGGGGATTTAAGTTGTAAAATTTTGAAATAAAGGAGTGGCATTGTCACTCCTTTATTTTTTAAGCACTTTTGATGAATGCTTTGTTAGCAATGAACTGGCCATTTGAAATGATGAAAACCCAAAAATTGCTCGCCTTTATTTTCCTTCTCTGTGTTTGCTGCGCTTGTGATGATCCTGGAATTGAATCGAAGGTAACGAAGACGATCGAGAAGGAGTTTTTGATCAACAACCTTCCGCAAACTAGCCTTGTCAATGAGGCCGTTCAGTTTGATTTATTCAACGAGGAATTTATTGACTATCGAGAGGGACTTCAAGAAATTTGGATCAACTCCATCGACCTTAAAATAGAAAATCAGTCTTTTTTGAGGAGTTCTGGAATCATGATCGAAGACCTTTCTATCAAACTCGGAAGGGCTTTTAACCAACAAATCGATTTTCTTTCGAAAACAGAAAGGGAAAAACTCGAAGAGAAATTTTTAAGGTTTTTACAAGGCTCAAGCGATAGCATTAGGATTTACACCAAGGACTCCAATGATGGGGTGCTCAATAATGAATCAGAAGGCATTCGAAACCTGTCAGCCTGGATTAATAAAGAGGGCTATTTTGTGGCCTCGTTAGAGGCCTTGATTCAAAATAGTGCTTTAAGTGGCAGTGAATCCATCACTTTTTTGTTTTCAGTCAACCTCACCGCGTTGGTCAAGTTAGAGTAATTCGCTGTTTTGAGCCTAGTGCGATTACTTTCCCTTGAAATCCGCTTTCCGCTTTTCTACAAAGGCATTCATACCTTCTTTTTGGTCTTCAGAAGAAAACAGCATATAGAAATTCTTGCGCTCAAAATGCAATCCTTCTTCTAAGGGCACTTCAAACGATCTTTTAACCGATTCTTTGGCCATCTGAACAGCCAATGGCGACATTGAGGCAATTTCTTTGGCTAGTTTCAAGGCCTCTGTCATGTACAATTCTACTGGTACAACTCTATTGACCAAGCCTAATTTTTCGGCCTCTTCAGCAGAGATGAATTTACCTGTCAAAACCATTTCCATGGCTTTGGCTTTGCCCAATGCTTTGGTCAGTCGCTGCGTACCTCCTGCGCCTGGCATAACCCCAATCTTGATTTCTGGTTGGCCAAATTGAGCGGTTTCAGAAGCAACGATCATATCGCAAGTCATGGCTAATTCGCAGCCTCCACCCAAGGCAAAACCAGAAACAGCAGCAATAATCGGCTTACGTGTTTTATTGATTTGATCCCATGTGCTGAATTGGTCAGTCTTCCACATGTCAACCGTTGTTTTGCCAGCCATTTGTTTGATGTCGGCTCCAGCCGCAAATGCGCGTTCGTTTCCTGTAATGATGATCACCCTGACCTCATCATCTTGATCCAATTCTTTGAGTGCATCTCGTACCTCGCCCATCAGTTGTAAATTCAAAGCATTGAGCTCTTTGGGGCGGTTTAATTCGATAAGCGCAATGTACTTGTCGTAGGCTTTGGTTACTTTTATAAATTCCATAAGTAAGATTTTCGGGTTAGAATGCTGAACAAAAATAGAAAGAAATAGGAATGAGCAAGGTCAAGGTATTATTTGTTTGCTTGGGAAATATTTGTCGCTCGCCATTGGCTGAAGGAATTTTTACGCAAAAAGTAATTGAAATGGGACTTTCAGATCATTTTGAAATTGACTCTTGCGGTACATCAAATTATCATATTGGAGAACAACCAGACCCAAGGACAATAAAAAATGCACTAAAAAACGGTGTCGAACTAAATCATCAAGGCAGACAATTTACCTATGCCGATTTTTTGGAGTTTGACTATATCCTTCCGATGGACCAGAGTAATAAACGCGATATAGAAAGACTTAGGCCTGGCCATGAGCGGGCAGAGGCTTTAATGATGCGTTATTTCGATCCTCTGGATAAGAATGCAAACGTCCCAGATCCTTATTATGATGAAGAAAAAGGCTTTCAAGAAGTATTCGAAATTTTGTATAGATCCTGCGCTTCTTTGCTAGACTTCTTGGTTAAAAAGCATTTAAATTAACGTGAGTTCGGGATAAGAAAAAGGTGTTTAAAGTATGAAAAAAGGGTGTTTTTGAGTATATTAAAGTGTTGATATTCAATATTTTAACCCATAAACAACCCTTTTATGCTTAGAGATAAAGTTACCGAATTCTTCGTTTCTGTCGATGATTTTTGCATTGAATTTGAGCAGGAGATCAAAAACCACCTTGTGGAAAGCAAAAAAGATGGCGGCCGTATCAGAAAGGCACAGATGGCGGACTCCGAGATCATCAGCATCTTGATCCTGTTCCACTATGGCCAGTTCTCCAACTTCAAGGCTTTCTATTGCCACTACGTTTGCCCGCACCTTGATGACCTTTTTCCCAGTCTGGTCTCCTACAACCGGTTCGTGGAACTCAAGGGCAGGGTGGCCCTGCCCTTTATGCTCTACCTGAAGACCAAGGGCCTTGGCAAATGCAGGGGCATCAGTTTTATAGATTCCACACACCTGAAAGTATGCCATAACCGCAGGATACACCAGCACAGGACTTTTGATGGGGTGGCTGAAAGAGGGTATTGTTCCATCGGCTGGTTCTATGGCTTCAAGCTCCACCTGATCATCAACGACAAAGGGGAAATATTGGCCTTTTACCTCACCAAGGGCAATGTTGATGACAGGAACACCAAGGTGATGGAAAGCATGACAAGGGAGGTGTTCGGTAAATTATTTGCAGACAAGGGCTATATTTCCAAGGCACTTTCGGACCTTCTGTTTGGTAACGGCATACAGCTCATCTCCAAACCAAAGAAGAACATGAAAAACCAGAACCTCAGCCAAACCGACAAAATCCTGCTCAGGAAAAGGGCCTTGATCGAAACGGTCAATGATGAGCTCAAGAACATCTGCAAAATCCAGCATACACGCCACAGGTCGGTCAATAACTTCTTGATCAATATCATTGCCGCTCTGACCGCTTACTGCTTCTTCCCAAAAAAACCATCGCTCAATATACAGTTTGAACAGCATTCTGGACAAATGCAACTCGCTGCTTAAACCGAACTCACGTTAAATTAAGCTTAATAAGCGTTTTTGATTTTCTCTAACACCGCGCCCATACTTTCACGCACTTTGCTTGTCGAATGCTCATAATGGTTGACCATTAAAGTGAATATTAGTGTCTTGCCTTTGTTGGTTTTAATGTAGCCGCTTAAAGTGTGGTTATTGCTCAAAGTCCCCGTTTTAGCATAAACATAAGGAGCTGGATTTCCTTCATACCAATCTTCTATTGTGCCTGATTCTCCGCCAACAGGTAGCAAAGAAAAGAGTCTTTCTTCTCCTAGTTCTTTCCTCAATAATGTCAAAAGCTTATTCATAGTCCTTGGCGTGAACATATTATATCTGGAAAGCCCAGAACCATCTACCCAAACCAATTCATCGGCCCAATCCTTGAAAAGCCTTTCTTTGGCCGTGATAATCATTGATTTTGAAGAAAGCGTATCGCTCATCAGCCCACTTGCCATTAAAAGAATTTGCTCCGCGAAGAGGTTGTCGCTTGGCAGGAGCATTTTTTTATAAAGTGAATCAGTTGAAATAGAGTAAAGTGTTTGTGCCAACATTCTCTCCTGAGGGCCTTCAATTACAGTGATTTCTCTATTTAAGGTGTCATTTAGCAGTTTGATGAACAAATCTGTGGAATACATAAAAGGGCGCATTAAGGTATCCACCGGCTGATAATCTTCAATTTCGAAATCCAGACTATCTGGGAAGGCATAATGGAAAGTGTTTTCTCTTTCTTTCCTTTCAATAAAAGTGGAAAGGCGAGTAAGCGTATCTACTTTGGCAATGAAGTCTTTTTGAAAGTATTTCGGAATAACCTCCAAAGTCTTTTGCTCCTTGTTAACAAGGGCTGTTACACTGTTGCCATAAATAGGGAAGGCTGATTTTTCAGCCGAATAGTAGCCATTGTAATCGTCCCATCCCCATCCTGGCCCAAATCTTTCATCTTCAATTGGTCTTTCCCAATAGTAAAGGTTTTCCTCTCGTGATCTTAAGAAAGAAAGCACCGTACTGTCTTGATGTTCGGTATGTAAAAAAAGTGGGTTTCCTGTTCCCCAAAAAATCAAAGAATCTCCTTTGATTGTGTATTGCATCGCAGGAACATGAGTTCCTAAGAAATGGAGACCCGTATAAAAAGTAAAAAGCTTAGTGTTCGAAGCGGGTGTCATGTACTTGTTGTCGGACTGGCAAGCAATGGTTTTGCCTGTTTCGGGATCGGTAAGCACAAAACCAACAAAGGCTTGTTTAAAGCCATCCAATTCCTTTAAATCCTTAAGGATTTTCTTTTTGGAATAGCGCTGAGCATGAAGTTGAGAACAAAGACTTGCGAAAATCAGCAGGAACAGGATGCGCTTACTCATAAAACACAGCTACTTCTTTTAAAGACTTTCTTCTGTTATTCGGTACGTAAACTTCATCAGCCTCATAGCCTACTGGGAGCAAAAGGAAAGGTCTTTCGTTATCTGGACGCTCAAGTATTTTCTGCAAGAAATTCATTGGACTTGGAGTGTGCGTTAGCGTTACCAAACCTGCATCATGAATGGCCGAAATTAACATTCCCGATGCCAATCCTACCGATTCGGCCACATAGTAATTCTGGTGTTTTTTGCCATCAGGATCATATTCAAAAGCCCTTTTGAAAACGATGATTAAATAAGGTGCAGTTTCCAGAAAGGGCTTTTCCCAGTTGGTACCCATTGGTTTTAAGTCATCCAGCCATTCCTCGCTCATGCGTTTGGTATAGCTTTCGTATTCCTCTTTTTCAGCGGCTTCGCGAATCTGTTTTTTGATTTCAGGATTGCTTACCACGCAGAATGTCCAAGGTTGCTTATGCGCACCAGAAGGAGCGGTAGAAGCAGACATGATGATGTTTTCGATCACTTCCTTCGGCACAGGTTGATCGGAGAAATCACGAACGGACCTGCGCGTTTCTAGCCAATCATAAAACTTCTGACTCCTTTCTATCATTTCGCTATGCTCGTAGTGAACATGGGAATATTTGATAAATGGATGATCGTTGATCAGTTTTATTTCCGCTGCCATAAGTATGAATTAATTAATCGAAAGTAGAAAAGTTAGCTTGAAAAACGAAGTGAAACTCTATTGATAGCACTCTTATGGTCTTTAGTCTTGCAATTTATGATCTCATTACTCGATTCCTATAACACAATACCCATAAAAAAACCCCAGCTGATAATCAGCCAGGGCACGATTTGGATGTATTACAACCCCCTTAAGAGGTTACTTTCAAGACGTTGGCTTGGCTTAAATGTTAACAGCTTCAGTCTTATTTTTTGATTTTATTTCGAAAACTTGATTGATTATAATTGCGATTAGAGCAACTCCACAAATGACCCAAGCCATAGTTAAGTTGTAATAGGAGATCGGCACAGTGAAAATGATCACCGCACAAAGGCCAATCCAAATCTTATCTGCCTTATTCGACTTTCTGGTGAGTGGAATGGGTTTAACAATTTCTGTTTTATCGCTGAAAATGAATTTGAGTTTTGGCCAGTCATACAACAGGAGCCAAGTATTCAAGAGCAAGAGAAAACTATTTACATAGGGCGTTCCTCTCCATTCTAAAGAAATCGTCACCATTAAGATATTGAGCAAAACTGGAAAGAGCAGAACGGCTCCTAGGGTGGCAAATCGCTGCGTAAGCAATAACAAACCGACAATGATCTGCGAACTTGCAATAAATCTAGCATAAAGGCCTAGTCCGTGAGGGGCAAGCTCGTCTTCGAGCCAAACTGGGCCAATAATGCCAGGGAATTTATGTTCAAAGTAAAGTTTGCTCATCCCAGCCCCAAAGAAAATAAGGCCCAGAAAGACCCTGATAAGCAAGATGACGGTTGGATATGGAATCCATAAGATCTTTTTCATCTCAAATAATACGTTTTTTAAGTTGAATAACTCCAGCAAGCGTGAACATTACAACCGCTACGATTAAGCTTTTATATACAGAAGCCAGATCTGCCCAGATTTGAAATCCTTCTTGTCTTATGCCTCCAGTTGCCAAGATAGAATAACCATAAGGGTGGTAAGGAGCGTACTCCCAACCCTGGACAACAATCATAAATGAAATCAATCCAGCAATGCCAATTCCCAAAGGCAAAATCAGGTTTTTTGATTGTTGGCTGATAAAGAATTGAATCGAAGCCATGCCCAAAGTGGCTAGGAAAATCTTAATCATGAGTGAATATTCAAAACCAAAACTGAATGCTTCTTCAAAACCCAAACCTGGCTGCACATAGCGCATGGAAAGACCAACCAGTATGGTGAAAGTACCGAACAGCATTAGGCTGATAAAGATCATACTAATGAATACCTTCATTTTGGCGAAATACAGGGCGAATCGTGATAAAGGCTGGGCATAGATCAATTTCCATGTATTTGAGCTGTATTCGATGTTATTGACCAGCAAAGCTACCATCATCACGAAGAAGGGGAATAGGAAATTAGCAGGATCAACGCTAAAGTTGATTAAGGTTGCCCAAGCATCCATATCTGGTTTTATGACTTGCGGCCCCTTTTGCCATAGAATGATAAAATTGATGACAGGAACAAAAGCCGGTGCAAGAATGAGCAACCACAGGGTTAAGGTCTTTTTGTATTTATAAACTTCGGCCGAAAGGCTTCTTTTTAGCTGTATTGCGATGTTCATTGGTCTAATTTTTTGGTAAGGTTTAAGAAAATGGCTTCGAGGGTTTCTTCGGAAGATTTCAGTTGATAGACATCAATATTATTATCCACCAAAGCCTTGTTGATTTTGGCAGTATCGGCCTTTTCTAAAATTGGTAATGTGATTGACTTGCTGCTATGTTCAGAAACCGTATAGTTGAGTGACTTAATGATTTCAATTGCTTTTTCAACGTTGCTCAACTCTATTTCTAAAAACTTAGAGGTGTTACTGTGAAGGCCATCGAGCTTGCCTTCGTACATGATTTTACCTTGATCAATAATCGCTACATCGGTAGCCATTTTTTCGATTTCAGTGAGAATGTGGCTCGAAAGAAAAATGGTTTTGCCGTGATCTTTATTCAAACTGATGATCAGTTCTCGCATTTCGATAATTCCGCTCGGATCCAGTCCATTGGTAGGCTCATCTAGAATCAATAGATCGGGATCACCTAATAAAGCTGAAGCAAGTCCCAATCTTTGGCACATGCCCAAAGAGTAATTCTTGGCTTTTTTATCGGCATTGTCCATAAGACGGACAATTTTGAGCACCTCATTGATCCTGGATTTTGGCACCCCAATCATGCGCCTTACGACTTCAAGGTTTTGGCGTCCGGTAAGGTGTTTGTAGATGGAAGGATTTTCGATCAAGGCTCCGACTTTGCTCAAGAGTGCCACTTTATTTTGGGATAAATCCTGCCCGAACAATTTCACCTGTCCGGCTTCAGCATGGAACAAGTCCAACAGGATTCTGATGGTGGTTGTCTTTCCAGCACCGTTGGGGCCTAGAAATCCATAGATGCTTCCTTCGGGTACATTTAAGTTGACTTTATCTAAGGCCTTGAAATTCTTGAAGTAGAAATCTAATTCAGTGGTTTGAATAATCAGTTTCGACATGTTTTAGCATTTGTCCATAGACGCTATGCTTTCTCACTTTGTGTAACTGACTATTCAACTACTCGACCAACAAGGGAATTTTATCTATGAATCGTGATTTGAGCCAGATTTGTTGATTTGTTCATAACCAGTAAAGTGCAACGCTTACCGAAGGCTTTCCAACATCATTTCAGTTTTCTCAAGCAATTCGCCTACCCCGAAAGCGGCCCAAAGTATAAAAATGCCAAGGACAATTTTTAGGGCAAAATGAATCTCAAAGCCTATTTTTTTATGGATTAATACATGGACGGCTGGAAAATAAATCAATGCACTGACTAGGATAAAGAGACCAAAAAACGAGTCGTTGCCCCAAAAAGTATTGATGAGGCCGATGCCAGAAAATAGAATGCCAAATGTCCAGCCTGTTAAATTGAAAATCGTAGAGTTGTTGTTCATGATGTTTTATTAAAAAGTACTTTGAAATTCAAAGTAAATTTATTCCTTTTTCATTTGCAAGGTTTTCTTTTGAATGTTAAGGGAACTTATGAGTTGTGGCCAAGAAGAGGTAGGCAATTACACTCGCGGAAAGGCAAATTAGCCCTTCTTCTCCACTTCCTTCCAGTCAATAGGGCTTACATCGTCATGATTTAAAACGCGCAGTTGATCTCGGTCAATGCGCATTACCAATTGGCAGGCAGGGTCTGGGCAAACCACTCTTGCATCGGTTTCCATCCAGTCGGCTGGGTGGTTTTTACGTTGCTTGGCGGGGAGCAATGGGAGGGTAGATTGAAGTGCATATAGACAAAAGTTTTTTCCTTCAGGCATAGAAAGTTTGCCTCCTTTTAAATAGAAAGCATCTCCGTTGGCCATTTCGCAGGTACAATGCCCATCTATCTTTTCCACGACTATTGAGAGATCGTAAAGCTCAAATTGATCTGCTCTTAATTCTTTCTTGTCACTCATTTTTGATCTGGGTTTTCGTTTCGGCCAAAACCGAATATAACTACTAAGATGACGATTGCCAATAATGCCCAAGACACAAAGTTGTACATTCCTATTTGTAGAGGCGCAACGGATGGAATCCCAAATTCTTCTCCTGAATGCGTCATGTTGGTCATTAAAATGATGGGAATGAAATAAGGCAATAAAAACGGAAAGGTGCAGGCCACTAAACTTAGTAAATTGGCCCTTCTGGTTTTACTAATCCCCATTTTTTCTCCAGTGGTATTGGCAAATTCCGAAACCATTAAAATGGCCACTGCACTGTGGGTAGTGAGTAAAACAGCCGCGCTGATTGTGCCAGTGATCCAAGTTTCAGCATGTCGCTTTGTTTTACTTCGTTCCGAAGCAAAATCCACTAATTTCTTGATGAGACCGCTTGCTTTTAATGTCGCCACTAAACCCATCAATAGAATGGTGAAAAAGCTGATACCGACTGCTCTGTTGATGCCATCAATTATAAAGCTCTTCGCGGTAAAGTTGTCTAGGTCCAATGAGATCAACTTGTCTAATGGCAATAAGCCCAGCGCCAGTCCCAAAGCAATTCCGAACATCAAACCCGTTATCAAACCAACGAAAAGATGTTTTCCTTTTAAGAACATAAAGATGATCAAGGCAGGTACCAACAACATTGGAAGCCCTGCTGGATTTCCCAGTAAATTAGAATTCACTTCTTGGCCATTCGTTGATGAAAGGCTGGCGCTTACAGCATAAGCTATTAACGCTAGAATGGCCGCAGGCACAATGTATTTGATTCTGCTTTTGACAGTAGCGCCTAATTCAGCTTTTTGACTTAAAGCACTGACAATGGTAGTATCAGAAATAGGGGCAACGAAATCGCCAACGGTAGCACCACCGATAATGGCGCCTGCCAAGGTTGGTAAATGAGCACCTAACTGGCCACCGACTGGATATAGTAATGGGCTGCAAATAAGGATTGTAGCAAAACTTGAGCCTGTAGAAAGTGATACAATGCAACAAATGACAAATGTGGCAACGACAAAACCTGTTCCTCCCAAATTCATTTGAGCTGATGTCCAAATCAGCGCGTCTACGAATCCAGTAATCTGCATAAGAATGCCAATCGTAGAGGCTAAAATCCATGCCGTAATCATGACCATCACGATTTTGTTGGACATCCCCTCAATCACTATTTCAGAAAACTCCTTCCGATCCTTGGCCATTAGAAGCCCAACAGCCAAAGCAACAATGAGTACAGGCCAGAAACCACGTTCATCTGGTGCACCAGATAATGCAATGATGATCACCCCAGTTACGAAAACCAGAAAAGGCAGGAGTGCTCCAAAAGCTCCACCATAGAAGCTAATTGACCTTTTACTTTCTGATGCTTGAACGTCTATTTCCATTTAGGTACTTGGTTCATTCAAATTGTAGCGCATAATTCTGCCATGCTTTCCTTCTTTATCGCGTTCCAGATCATAAACAGGACCTTTTGGCCCTTGGCTTTTATCAACCATTGAGCGAATGGCAGCCATATCTTCGGCATCCAATTGGAATTGGGCTATTTTATGGAGGTTCGCTAAATGATTTCGGTTACGTGCTCCTATGATTACCGCAGCAACCATGGGTTTCTGAAGCACATATCTACTTGCTATTTCTGCAATGCCCATTTGATGTTTATCTGCAATAGATCTTAAGATTTTGAGGGCTTCTTGAAATAAATCATAGCCGCCAAATTCGTCAATGATCAAGCGATATTTAACCAAAGATCTGTTTTCTAATGGTTCGGATGGATCAGGCATATTGAGATAGCGATCACTCAAAAATCCACCTGCTACTGCGCCATAGCATAGAAATGGAATGTTGTTTCGCATTGCGAAAGCTTCTTGATCATTTTCAGGTCGATGATCAAGCACCGAATACTGAACTTGGTTTGTCTTGACAGGAACGCCCGCTTCGATCAATTCTTTGAGATGGGACGTGTCAAAATTGGTGACTCCAATGTATCTGATTTTACCTTGCTCTTGTAATGTCTTGAGGTGAAGGGCAGTTTCCACATATTTTGGAAATCGATAATCCCACCAAGAAAACTGCACTAAGTCGAGCCTTTCAACCCCTAACCTTTGCAATGACCTGTCAATAATTCGAGTCGTATCGGCTAAAGTAACAGTGGCCAAAGCGCTATAATCGGGCACATATTTGGTGTGAATTTGTACTGGAGCTAAATCACCAGCGTTGATTTCTGATTTATAAGTCCTTAAGAATTTGCCAATTAACTCTTCAACGCCAGTATAAATATCTGCGCAATCAAAAGTGGTCACTCCTGATTGTACAAAAGCCTTCATATCCTCAATAGCAGTCTTTTCTTCAATATTTCCGTGGCCGCCTGCTAAATGCCAGCCTCCTTTAATCACTCGAGAAATGGTATAATCAGGTTGTATTTCTATTCGCTCCAATGCTGTTTATTTTATAATGGTTTGACTAAAGATATCTTTGAACTCATCAATGGGAATTGGCCCCGCTTTCATAATTGTATCCATGAAAAGTGTAAGGTTGAATTGGCTCCCTAAACGCTCTTTTTCTGCTGCCAATAGTGCTGTGAATTGCGCGCCACCCAAGAAATAGGAGG
>Ga0210038_1000375_pt1 | contig 29055 bp, 26 predicted proteins | sample CryGeyCG2114_020_FD_183970 | JGI IMG/M metagenome (GOLD analysis project Ga0210038, IMG submission 183970) | Groundwater microbial communities from aquifer - Crystal Geyser CG15_big_fil_post_rev_8/21/14_0.20 (SPAdes) (version 2) | ecosystem: Environmental > Aquatic > Deep subsurface >... | reverse complement strand
TTCCGTTGTAATGGTAAATTTTACCACTTTCTCCCACCGCCCAGCCATCACTCGCACTTATCATGTTAATACTAAACAAATCGTTATTTCCCATGTCGTCAAACTCACTCCAGCTGCTTCCGTCGTAATAGTAAATTTTACCACTTTCTCCCACCGCCCAGCCATCACTCGCACTTATCATACTCACTCCAAATAGATCTCCCGATGTCACAGCATTATACAAAATAGAAACAGAATCAAACTCAGGGGTCATCTGTGTATCTGTAGTCGATAAATTCACACGATACTGCAAATATTGATTATTTGCCACCGTCAGCAACTCACCGGCCGCCGTTATCAAATTACCACTCCAAGCCGACCAGCTACCATCCGGAACTGCAGTTGCACCCGAACGCACATTCACAGTGATATCTGTATTGGGCGGCAACACTTCCACCCAAGTAATTGCATTCCACACCGAGCCAACCAAACCACTATCAATCACACCCGACTCAAATGTACCAGCCGCCACATAGTTATCACCAAAATGTAAAGCCGTACCGCCGTTACCACCAATCCAGCCATCCGCACTATCCAGCATATACACTGTATTCAACTTCTCATTCCCCTGTCCAACATCTGCTTGCTCAACCCATGCCACCCCATCGTAAACAAAAATTCGTCCATTACCACCCACTGCCCAACCCTCACTCGCACTTACCATATCAACTGCCGCAATATTATTGCTACTCAAATCAATCACCTCCGTCCAACTTGCACCGTCATAATGATAAAATTTACCGCTAGACCCAACCGCCCATCCATCATTCGCGCTTACCATATCCACACCATAAAAAGTATTACCTCCCAAGTCATCAAACTCACTCCAACTCACTCCATTATAATGATAAATTAAACTACTGGAGCCCAAGGCCCAGCCATCACTCGCACTTACCATGTCCAACGCATAAAAAGTATGACTACCGGTATCCACAAATTGACTCCAGGTTGTCCCATTATAACGGTAAATTTTACCACTATTACCAACCGCCCAGCCATCACTCGCACTTACCATATCTAACGCATAAAACACCGTACTACCAACGTCCACAAACTGACTCCAAGTTGTCCCATTATAACGGTAAATTTTACCACTATTACCAACCGCCCAACCATCACTCGCACTCACCATATCGATAGATTGAATATCACTACCACCCAAATCAACAAATTGCGTCCAATTCACGCCATCATAATTAAAAATTTTACCACTTTCGCCCACCGCCCAACCGCTGGTTGGGCTTAACATCTCTATATCATAGATATCTTTTGTATCCGGCCACGTTGCTACACCCCAGCCCGCACTGGTTCCCAGTCTAATAGTAGTAGCCAAACCGGAACCCTCTACAACCGTATTTGTAAAAGTACCCACACTAAAATCCGCATCAGTATCTTCCACGGCGAAACTACCACCACGCGCCAACAGCCCCTGTCCCAAAGCTAAATTTAATTTACCAGCCTCCCCCAAACCACTAACCAACACATTACTCAACACGCCGCCGGCAAAGTCAGTACTTGTAGTTTCCGTCCAATCATAAACATTCCAATCATGTAAATAAAAACTCACCATTTGGCTACGCAAAGTCAACAAAGAGTCCAACCAAGTCACAAGCACAGTTGCTTTTTTGGTTCTCGGATCAACCACACCCCCCACATCAATTATATCACCCGCCAAATCTCTTTCCACATCACTAATTGTGATAATTCGTGTGTAACTACCCACCGCTTCACTCGTACCACTAAACTCCCAATATCCATTTGTCACCGTTAACCCATGCTCACCATTTACCAAATCACCCCAATTATGATCTCTCACACTTTTAACCGCATCTACCCCCTCTTCCACAATAAATAAAGCTTCAATTCTTTTCGTATTATTTGTATTCCCCTGCAAAGCACCCAAAACCAAAAGAATAATTCCGGTGCCAACAATCATAAAAATTCCAAGTGCCACAATAAATTCAACTAAACTGCCTCCGTTTCTTTTGTTATCTAAAAACATATTATAATGTGTTAATTCTACCGACCTTATTAACGTCAATTGTTTCCGAAGAACTGCCATCCAAACTCACAATATCTACCGATCCATACTCATCCGTTTCACCACTGATTTTATTAAAAATCACATTACTACCTCCTCCATTCAAATTAATATTAGTAAACTGATAACCGGATAAAATCGGAAATAATTGATTAGTCGGATCTGCAGCATTATAACTGCTGCCTTCAAACAAAACGAACTTACTTGTCTCAAAATGAACACCCCATTCCTTATCCAATCGCCCCATCATAGCATATAACCGCGCTCGATTAAATGCATCCACCATCTTCCAACCGGTTGTCGAAACCTCATTTCGCACTAAAAATGCTGAATAAGTTGCCGTCATGCCGCTAGTTAAAAGGGCCACAATCGCAATTACAATTATCAACTCCAACATGGTAAATCCTTTTCTAATATTCATTTTATTATTTTAAATTACCTGTAATTTGATAAATCGGACCTAAAATGGATAAAGCAACAAATCCCACTAACATACCAATAAAGATTAACAACGCTGGCTCAATAATAATTGATAAATTTTTAACAGTCTCATCCACCTCTTCTTCATAAAAAATACCCAAATACTTCAAATTTCCCTCCAATGTCCCGGTTTTCTCACCTACAGAAATCATCTTCGACACAATTGTAGGAAAAATACTTGCATGTCTCTCCATTCCCACCATCAGCGAATCTCCAGACCTAACAACAGCAATCAGCCCTAATACAGACCGTTTATAAATAAAATTACCCATCGACTCCCCAACAATTTTCAAAGATTCATCAATAGTCAAACCAGACTCTAACATTAATCCCAAAGTGCGCGTAAAATTTTCTAAGTTTAAATTCTTAATAATTGGTCCCACTACCGGCAACTTTAGCAAAAACCAATGAATTATCGGCTTCATAAACTTTCTTTTTAAGAAGAATGTTAACAAAATAACGGCAACAATCGATCCAATAAATATTGCAATTCCATGTTGCTCAAAAACTTCAGCGACAAAAATCAAAATCCTCGTCGAAAAAGGTAAATCAACATTCAACGATGTAAACAAAGGCAAAATTTTAGGCAAAACAAAAATTGCAATCGACATACCCAAGCCAGTAACAGCGATTAATACCATTACAGGATAAATCATGGCCGAACGCACTTTATTTTTAAAATCATGCCTTTTTTTCAAATCGATACTTAGTCTTTCTAAACTTTCAACCAACGTCCCTGAAAATTCACCCGCTTTAACCAAATTTAGATAAACTTGCGAAAAATATTTAGGAAATTCACTCAAAGCTACATTAAATGGCTCCCCATCTTTAACTGTCTCCAATAATAAACCTATCACCCGTCGCATCTTTCCTTTTGCCTGATCCTTTAAAATTTCCAAGCCATCCATCAATGGTAATCCGCTTTTTAAGGTCACACTTAAGTGTTTAGTAAAAAGCAAAATATCAACAACTTTAACTCGCCCGATCTCAATATTCAAAATTGAATTTTTTTTACCAACGCGTACCACAGCAACAAGATTAAATTATACTTTCACAACCCTCATCATCTCCTCAATTGTTGTCAATCCGGACAAAACCTTTTGACTGGCATCATCAAACATCGTTCGCATACCATGTTCCACTGCGTAACGCTTTAGCTCACCAGCATCAACATTTTTCATAATCAATTTCTTCATTTCATCATCAACTTCCATAACTTCAAAAACTCCGGTACGTCCATGAAAGCCGGAATGGCCACAGAACTTACAGCCAACCCCCTGGTAAATAATGACTTGATCCTTTCCATCTGCCAATTTATCTACAATATTAGCAGGATAATTTTCTTTCATTTTTTCAATAGGCGATTCCACACTTTGTATACATTTTAAGCAAATTTTGCGTAATAAACGTTGAGCAATCACTATATTTATAGTCGAAACAATTAAAAACGGATCAACACCCATATCCAATAACCGTGGAATACTCGTTGGAGCATCGTTTGTATGCAAAGTCGATAACACCAAATGTCCGGTTAAGGCAGAATTAACAGCAATATCCGCCGTCTCCGCATCTCGAATTTCGCCAACCATAATAATATTTGGATCTTGTCGCACAATCGATCGCAAACCGGAAGCAAAAGTCAAATCCGCCATATTATTCACTTGAATTTGTGTAATTCCATCAACATTGTACTCAACGGGGTCTTCAATTGTCGCAATACTAACATTCTTTTGATTTAAAATTTTCAAAACAGCATAAAGCGATGTCGTTTTACCGGATCCTGTAGGCCCTGCACTCAAAATCATCCCCCAAGGTTTTTTAATTGCTCTTTTCACTTTTTCTAAATCAACTTGCTCTAAACCTAAGTCAATTAATGTATACTGATGCGCTTTTTCACCAAGAATACGCATCACAACATTTTCCCCTTTTGTTGTAGGCACAGACGAAACACGAATATCAATTGTTTCATCATCAATTAGGTACCTAAGTTTACCATCTTGCGGAATTTGATGTTCATCCGTACGTAAATGCGCCATGACTTTTATTCTCGAAATCAACGAATCATGAAATTTTTTAGGCAACACCAAAATTTCGCGCATAACACCATCAATCCTAAATCGAATCGAAGTTTGTGCTTCTTGTGGCTCAATATGAATATCCGATGCTTTTTCTTCATAACCACGCATAATCAATAAATCAACAATTTGCACAGCATCACTCTCACGTCCTTCATCTTTTTTCATTTCATCATTAGCTGCGGCAATAATACTAGCAAACTCTTCTGCAATACTGTCTTTGTAAGAACTCAACTGATTATCAATGTCACCAACGGAAGCATAATAAATGTCCACCTTATCCAATTTTTTTCTCAATAAATGAATCGTAATAATGTCATTAGGATTATTCATCGCAATTTTTATACCATCATCACCTTTACCAAAAGCAATCACCTTCAACTTTTTCGCCATTTCCAAAGGTACTAAACGCAAAATCTCACCATCAATAAACATCTCTCCAAGTGCCACAAAGTTCCAATCAGAAATTTCTGCAATTAACACACTAAGCTCTTTATCGCTCAAATACCCCTTGCTAATCACAGCTTCCTCAAATGTACCCCCCTTAGATTTTACCATAGCTTCAACAATCGAAAGCTCTTCTTTTTTCAAAAAATCACCACTAACCAATAAATCCTTTAAAGAATCCAAATATACAGAATCTGCCATATCACCTAAAAGGTTTAAAACATCCAATAATTATAACATAATCAGCCTCAAGTCACAACCATATTCCACCACGATTACCATCAATCATTTACTAAAATCAATTTATGCAATAAAATCGATTTATAATAACCATTATTATGACTTTAAAAAACAAAATCATCCTAATTGCCGAAGATGAACAATTTCTCCAAAAAATCATGGCTCAAAAGCTTACAGCGCTTGGGGCAAAGGTTTTAACAGCCAGTAATGGTCAAGAAGCCGTAGAAATTATTCGCAAAGAAACTCCTGACCTAGTCCTTCTCGACTTAATGATGCCAATCCAAAATGGATTTGACGTTCTCAAAATCACCAAAGCCGACGAAAAACTTAAAAACATCCCAATCATCATTTTGTCCAATCTTGAACAAGACACCGACCGTGCACATTGCAAAGAGCTAGGCGCAGTTGATTATCTCATCAAATCCAACGTCCCCCTTAAAGACATAACCACGCTCGTCATTTCGTACCTCGAAAAAAATGAAACTAAATAACAATGTCGTATACACAGTATTTATCACGTCCGGTACTTGATGTTCGTAGCTACAACGAATTTCTCCGTGGCCATCTCCCGGGTGCCATTCACATTCCGCTAGAGCAACTACTCCACCGCCATAACGAACTCAATTACGAAATCGGTTATTGCATAATTTGTGAGCACGGTGTTAGAGGGCTACTAGCCTGCGATTTTCTTCAAAGTAAAGGGTACGATGTTGTTAATTTTCCTGGCGGCATGAGTTTTTTAGAAGAACAAATCAAGCAGCAAAAAATCTCCATCAACCTCAATTCATGAAAAAATTCACCGAAAAAATCTTTAAACCATCCTCAAGCGGCGTCGCCTCCGTAATTTTGGCATTAGCCTCACTGTTAAGCTATACCCTTGGTCTTGGCCGCGACATCATCATCTCCAACTATTTTGGCGCCACCCACATCACAGATGCCTACAATACCGCCTTCCTTATTCCCGACTTTATCTACACCATCTCCATCGCCGGCGCCCTATCCGGCATTTTCCTCCCAATTTTCCGCAAAGAATACAACAAAAACAACAATTCCGGCTGGGAACTTGCCGGTGCCTTCTTAATCACTAGCCAAATTGCCGTTGTCGCCCTCAGCATTATCGCCTTTATTGCCATGCCTTGGCTTATTAACACCTTTTTTAACATTGAAGCGGCAGAAACAAAACTCATCATCAACCTCTCCCGCATTCTCCTCCTTAGCCCCATTATTTTTACTGCCAGTAACGCCATTGGCTCCATGTTAATGTCATTCAAACATTACCTTGCCTATGCCCTTTCTGCCGGCCTATACAATGGGGGAATCATTTTAGGATTAGTAGTTTGGCACAAACAATATGGGATTTACAGCGCCGCCATTGGTGTTACCATCGGCCTCTTACTACATCTAATTATTCGCATAATCGACGGCTACCATTTAGAAAGTCAAATTCGCTGGAAAATTTGGCATCCACTCGTCAAAAAAGTTTACTTAATCGCTTGGCCAAAAACAATCGGCCTTTTAGCTTGGCAAATATGTTTATGGGTCTACAACATTTTAGGCCAAGAAAAATTAGTCGATGGTAGTGTTGCCGCCTTTAACTACGCCCGCAACATCCAAAGTTTTGCCGTCAGCCTCTTTGGCATTTCCATTGCCACCGCCATCTTTCCCTTTTTAGTTGACTACCACTCCAACAATGACACCAAACAACTACGCAACAAGCTAGAAAGCACTTTAATTCAAGTTTGGCTCTATACTTTACCCGCAGCCGTGGGCCTAGCCCTAATCGCCCCCGAAACAGTCGAAGTTCTCCTTGGCCGTGGCGCCTTTGGCCCCGAAGCTACCTTACTCACAGCATCCGTACTCTTCTTCTTTGCCTTTTCGATCCCCTTTGAAAGTCTCACACACGTAATGGCACGTGCCTTTTATACTTTTAATAACGTGATCACACCCGTAATTGCCAGCATAATTTTTATGTTTATTAATATGGCCGGCAGCTTTTATTTTGCCATCACCTACGGACCAAAAACATTCTCCTTCTTTTTTGTAGTCGCCACATTAGTCCAAATTATCATCCTCCTCATTATTTTTCACCGTAAATATATCAAATTTAGACTTGGTTACTTATTTAGTAACTTTCTCAAAATATCAGCAGGTGGCGCTTTAATGGCCATCGTAGTTTATTTTTTAGATCAACAAATTACACCACTTTACCTACGCTTTGGCGTCACCATTTTTGCCGGTGGTCTTACTTATGCCATCTGGCTCATCCCAACCGGACTAGTCAAATACACAGGTCTAAAACGTACCATTTTAAGTTTCCAACGTTGGCTGCCATTTAAATTAATCAACGAGTAGTTTACCACCCAAAACCTTAACAGACGACATTCCCAAATCCTTTAACTGATTAAAGATTGTTCTTACTCGCGCTCTTCTATAATCATCCTTAATCCGAACAATCAAATTTTGTTGATTTAACATAAATAAATCTTCAATCAAAACTTCATGATTTGCAAAAGCATAAGTTAATAAATTGAGACTATCCGTCTTATACTTAGTCATTTGGATCAACACAGAAAAGCTTTCATATTCCTCTTTGCTTAAATCCTTAGCAACAATAGCAAACTGCTGATTAAGTTGTTGATGCTGCACCTTCTGAAAAAACGAAAACTTATATTGCTTCGCCTCCTCCAAAGTACAAATTGTCGCATATTGATTATACTGCTGCGTTCTTTTTAAAGCCGTCTCCACCGTTTCGCTAGGTTGAAGCAAATAACTCCTGTGCTTACGCCAATGCTCATCTGTAAGAGACAATATCGGCTCCGTAGCTGTAACAATTTCAAAGTTATCGTTATTAGCTGCCAAATAAAATTCCGGTGCAATTTCCACTTCATCAACAATCTTATAATCAAAAGTGTCCAGCATCCGATACAAAGACCAATTATGCCCATAAATCGAATTATAAAGCGGCAAAATCGCCTGCGCCCCATAGGCAATTTGCTTCACTAGCTCTTCCGGATCACGGCAAAATTTAACATTAACACCTTCATGCCATTTATTTAGTGCCTGAACCTCCAAGCACCCCTCATAACCATTCACCAGCATAGTCTATCTTTTTAACTAAAATTATTGCTAAAATTCTACCAGAATCTACCACGATCAAAACCTAATTTTCACAATTTCCCCAACAATGACCTACCTAACCGGCATTATCGGCCATCCCATCGCCCACTCTTTATCCCCCACCATTCACAATCAATGGTACAAAGAAGCCAACCTCGATTATCAATACTCAGCAATCGATATTCCTCCCGAAAAACTAGCCGACTTTTTACAAGTCGCCAAAACCAAATATAAAGGTTTATCTGTAACAGTCCCTCACAAAGAAACCTGCCGTCAATTTCTGGCAACCGAAACCGATGCCGTCACCCAAATTGGTGCCTGCAACACCATCATCATCACCCCCTCCGGCCTCAGTGGCCACAACACCGACTGGCAAGGCTGGCTAACCGCTTTTATCAATCAAACCAAAATCGATTTTAAAATCACCCAACCAAAAATTTTAATTTTTGGTGCCGGTGGTGCCGCTAAAGCCGTTCTGTACGCCCTAAACCAAATCAAAGCCACAAACATCTACGTGACTAATCGCACAACCACCAAAGGGGAAACAGTGGCCAAAAACTTCGGCTACACATTCCTCCCCACCACAAAACTCACCACCCAAACGTGGAAAATCCTCATTAACACAACCTCCCTTGGCCTCACTGCAACCGACCCATCCCCCATTCCCGCCGAATTAATCACCCCAAACACAATTGTCTACGATCTAAATTACACCCCCAACCAACTTAAAGCACTAACCAAACAAAAAGGAGCCCACTATATTAACGGTGAGCAAATGCTACTGGAACAGGCAAAGCTCCAGCACCTACTCTTTACTTAAAGGTAATAAAATGTTACAATAATTAGATCATTTAATTTATTGTACATGTCCGTAAAACAAATACTTTCTTACGTAGGAGTTTTCCTATTGGGTGGAGCCCTTACTCTCGTCGCATTTAACGGTGGATCACTCACCAACGACAATGGACAAGGATCACTGGAATTAAGAAAACCTACTCCCACGTCCGCTGAACGAGATCAACTCGCCATAGATCGTGGGGAAAAACGTGGACCAAACATCAAACCAACTCAGGAATTAAAACAATACACGCCTGACAAACTAGTCAAAGGTGTCAAAGCGGTTCCCGACAATAATATGTGTACCTACAATACTTGTGACTTAATGGCGCGTTTAAATGAAGTCCATAACCAAATTGGCGTTTCAACTTGGTCTGTCTCTAGTATGTTGGTCAACATCAATCATAATGTTAACGCTTTATACCAACAGTTCCAATACGGCAGTAATAGTCTATCTCGACAAATTCAAGACTTACACGATGAAGTAGGATACTCATCATGGACACTACAGACTCTAGCCCAACAAATAGCTAATGTTTGCCGTCCATAATTAAATAAAAAGAAACCACAGAAAATAGCCTCAAGGATTTCCTTTGAGGCTATTTTAATTTCTCCAAAATTTCCTTTGCCTCTTGTTCTTTACCAACAGCCACATAACTAAAAACAATTCTATCTAACAAGTCAGCAAAATCACTATGATTCTTCCAAAAGATTCTTTGCTCATCTGTTAATGCCTCATTGCCCAAAACAGGTGCCTGCCATACATCCGGCAACAAGCCCAACAACTCCTGATAAACCTCAGCCGCCTTTGCAAAATCTTGCTGCTCAAAATACATATCACCCCAAACCTGATACACAACCGGATTTGGAGCCTTAAGCTCATAAATTTCAGCCAATAAATTTTCCGCAACACTATATTCCTTTAATTCTAAAGCCAATCTAACTTCATTTAATAAACTTCTCAAATCATACCCACTCTGCAGTTTAGCCTTTTCATTAAGCTCAATTGCACGAGCAAAATAATCGGAAGAACCAAGCACAGGAGCTAAAACATAATAATTATTAAACGCAGCAATACTAACACCTAAATAATATGGAGCTAATTTTACTGCGTCCTCCGTATCAGCAACCACACCCTCAATATCATTTACCGACAAGGCCATAACTGCTGAACTCAGTTTATGATTCACTACAATTAATGTGCCACCCCAAATTAACATTCCAATCCCCAATAAAACAGCAACAATTGCTCCATATTTTAATCTCTTCAATTTAACTCCCTTAGTCAAACCAACAAATACATAAGCCAAAGTTACAGCCAACATCACATAATGAACTGTCCAAGAAAAACTAAACCAATTACTCACAAACAAAGTTATAACTACTGCAATCATAAATTTCACCTTTTGGTCACGACTTTGCCAAAAACAAGTCACCAATAAAGCAAACAAAGCCAAATAAAACCCTAACCCCAAAATACCAAAATTAATCCACCATTCTAAAGGTTCATTATGAGGTCGATCAACCAAATTATAATAATCTTCATATTTAAAGAAATTAGGCAGAACATAATTCTCAAAACGAACTGCAAAAGACTCGGCACCAGTACCAAGAATCGGCTGATGCTTCACAATATTTAAACTACTCTCCCAAATAACCAATCTCGAATTTAACGAACGCAAATCACTATCATAATAACTGACAAAACCAGCCAATAAGACACAAGCAGCCACAAACAATCCTAGTAACAATTTCCAATATTTCCGCAAATAATAAGCAATAACCAGCAGTCCAACAATTAAAATCGCCAAAACGGTAGATCGATTTTGAGTATAATAAAGCGCCAAAGATACTAACCCAAAAGCAACAGCATATCCCCCAACCCAAACCTTACTCTTCCAATTATCTTTAATCTGTAAAATTAAAGTCCAAAAAGGAAAAATCAAATATGCACCAAGACTAGTCGGATTTCCCATAAAAGAAAAACTACGCCCTCCAAAGATTTCAACAGATTCTTTAACAAAAACATCAATCCCAAATTTTTGCAAAATCGCATAAATCGCCACAATCACACCAGTATAACTAATAACTGCAATCAAACGACTTTTGTTCTTCTTAACTGCCAAAATCTGCAAACCAAACAAAAATAATAATACAAAAAGTAAAAAATTAACCACCCCAGCCTGCCGATAATAACTACCAACAAAACTCGTTAATGGATGTACAGATGTCAGCAAAGACAAACCAATAACTACCAAGAAAGCCACTAACCAATAATATATTTTTTTACTTCCATACCATTTAAATTTCTTATCAAAAAGAATCTTAATGCCATAACCAACCAGTAATAACCCTATACCAAACCTCAAAACAACATTTTTTGTAACCTCATAAATATCAAATCCCCAATAATCAAAAACCAAAGGCAAAAGAATCAATATCCCAAAAAAAACAAACTCTACAAACGAGAATTCAATTTTTCTTTTACCGAATTGTATCAACATTGCACAACATTAAATTTACAAAAAAAATAACACGCAACTCACAAAAACACTACTCTTTACTTCCCACCCCAACCAAAAACAGTAAAACCACATACACCCCCGGCTCCTCCCACGTATGTAAAAAAAAGTTTTGCGCAAGTACACCAATCAAAGCCAAACCGGCAATTAGTTGCCACTTTGAGACCTTCCTTTTGCAATCAGCATGAATTTTCCGAAACACCTCCACCCAAATTGCCATAAACATCACCAAACCAAAAATTCCCGTATTAACCGCCACCTGCAAATACCAATTCTCGGGAATAAAACCATCTCCCACCTTATAAGAAGCCGGCCCGGCAGTGCCAACACCAAACCCCAACGGATTTTCCACAAACGTATGCCAAGCCGCCAAAGTCCGCACAAAATGCTCCGATCCGCTAGCATCCAATACCCTATTACCAAATATTATCGCCAACACACCACCAACCAAAACCACAACTACACCAACACCACCAATTACCTTCCAATAATTAAGCCAAAGCCGTCGATAAAACCAAGCCAAATAAACAACAACCATCAACCCCAAAGCCATCCAAGCCGTACTCGACAAAGTTAACCCCAAACTAATAACCCCCAACAATACCAACAAATATTTTTGCCATGTTCGCTTAATTCCAAACCAAAACAATGGCAGCATCACCAATAAATAAGCCGCATATCGATTCGGCCCCACAAATGTACTTTGCATTCTACAAAAATCGACCCCACCTTCTTTCTGACAAAACGCTGGTGCCTGATCTAAATAAAAAGTGCTCCAATCATTCCGATATCCCAAATTAACCAAAAATTCCGATCCTACCAACTGCACCAAAAGCCCCCAAACCAACACAACCACACCGGTACCAATCGCCACTTTAACTAAAGTCGCCACCTGCTGCTTTGTCCACTCTCTCATTAAAAACACCAACGCAAACAACAACACCAAAAACGACCATTCGGTGCGCGCTCCCCAAATAAACTGTGTCAAACTAACCTGTTGCCAATTTGTTAAACTAACAATCAAACCAACCGCCACAAAACCAATAATAAACCACTGGACGCCAGTCATTTCACGCCTCTTTACCAAGCAACTAACAACAGCAATAACCGCCAGCAACCCAACCAACAACTCCTTCCACGCCGCAATCAGCAAACTCACACCGGCGTAATTAACCAATTCCAATTTATACAACAAAAAGGTGCTCAACAAGCCATGCAACGGTGTTAAAGCCAACAAAATAATCATCAGCACCCAACTCGTTTTTTGCAGAAACTTAATCATCAAAACCGATTTAAACTTACTCAAATTTACTACAAATCAGCACTAAAAACCACTACAATCATTTAGCATTCATAAACCAATGACCTCATGCCCATCTACACCAAAATCGGCGACCAAGGCCAAAGCAGCCTCTACAACGGCGACAAACTCCCCAAAACCAACCCGGTATTCGAACTCCTCGGCAAAATGGATGAACTAAATGCCACCATTGGCATCTGCTGCAGCCTTTGCACTCAATCAAGCCTCATTACCGAATGGCAAGAAATCCAAAAAAAACTCTTCGCCATCAGCGCCAAAATTGCCAAAGCCCAACAAGTCCGCAATCAAGTCCTCCCCACCGACATCACCAACCTCGAAACCAAAATCGACACCTACATGACCAAAGCCGGCCCACTAACCAGCTTTATCCTACCCGGTGGTTCACCTCTAGGCGCTCAACTCCACTACACCCGCACAATTGTCCGCACTGTTGAACGCACCTTTTTTCAAATCGAAGAACAACCACCAAACCCCGCCATAGGTCCATATCTTAATCGATTATCCGACTACTTTTTTGCTGTGGCCCGCCTAGTTAACAAAGAACAAGCCACAGAAATCACTTGGTAACTAAATCTGCTCCACCAACTCCTCAAACCGACTAAAAATCGGCCCATAAAAATCCTGAGTCATATCCAATCCGGCTTTCTTCAACAAATTAAGTGGATAATCACTACCGCCGCTCTTTAATAAATTTAAATAACGATCGGCATCACCACTCAAAATATGCTCGGCAAAATTGTAAGCCGCCGCAATTCCGGTCGCATATTGATAAACATAAAAATCATAATAAAAATGCGGAATCCGCGCCCATTCAAACTTAATATAAGCATCAGCACTCATGGTAGGGCCATAATATAATTTATTCATTGCCTCATATTGATCACACAAAAAATCCTTCGTAATCGGCACACCTTTAGCAACCGTTTCATGCAACATCAACTCAAATTCCGCAAACATTGTTTGTCTAAAAAACGTGGCCCTAATGGTATCAATTTCATGATGCAACACCGCCAAACGTCGATCACCTTCCCAAGTTTTTAATAAATGATCAGTCAACAAACGCTCATTAACAGTTGATGCAATTTCCGCCGTAAAAATCGGATAATTTGCCAAACTATACGGCTGATTTTGGTTAGCCAAATAACTATGCATCGAATGTCCAGCCTCATGCATCAGCGTAAATACATCATTTAACGTCCCATCAAAGTTCATCAAAATATACGGCCACGAATCATAACACCCGCTCGAAAAAGCCCCGCTGCGCTTCCCCTTGGTTTCATATTTGTCTACCCAACCGCCACGTAAACCTTCCTCCAAGACTTTTACGTAGTCGTCACCCAGCGGCTTCGCCGCCTCCACACACAACTCAATCGCCTCATCAAAACTAAATTTTAACTCCACACCCATTACCGGCACCCGCAAATCCCACATCCTAATCTCATCCAAATCCAATAACGACTTCCGTTTTTCCACATACTTATAAACCACATCCAAACGCTTATGAACCTGCTTAATCAAATTATGATAAACCTCAACATCAACGTTCTTGCCGTGTAAAGCCGCAGCAGCGGCCGACTCATAGTTGCGGACCTCCCGCAAAAAATCATGTTGTTTAACCACAGCCCCAAGCACCTCAGTCAACGTATGAATATGTCCTTCGTACTCCTTATAAACAGCCTCAAACGCCGCCTGTCGCACACCACGATCCTGCTTCTCCAACAAAGTTGAGTAATTACCGTGTGTAACCGCAACTTCCGCTCCAGTCTCATCTTTTACCTTACCAAAATGCGCATCCACATTATCAAAGTTACTAAAAATATTATAAGGATCATCCCACAACATACCGGCACGAGCCAATAACGCCTCTTCCTTTTTAGACAATACATGCGGTTTTTCACGCTTAACCTGCTTTAACTGCATCACAAAGTCACTAAATTGTTGATCGGCAATCAGAGTATCCAAAAATTCATCTTCCAACTTCACCAATTCCGGATCAATAAAAGAAACCGCTTGCCCAAAATCGTTCCACAACTTTTGCACACGTTTTAAACAAATACTTGTCGCCTCATCACTAATATCCTCACTATCTTTTAAATTTGCCCAAACATAAACTTTTTCCAACAACCTTGCCACTTCACTAATCTTTGTCAAACAAGCCAAAATAACATCGGCCGTCTTCAACTGTTCTTTATATTCCACTAACGATGGTAACTCGGCAGCCACCTTATTAAAATCAACTTCCCAAGCAGACACATCTTTATACATAGGGGATAAATCCCATTTATTTTTCATATATATCTTGTTAATCAAAAAAGCCCAGTCATTCTAACAAATGACCGGACCAAATGCTAATTAACTATTTAATTAGAACTCAATAATATTTCGTAAATGTGTTTCGTAAATCAATTCAATAATCTCGCCACGTGTAATCGCTTCTTCCGGTTTAAAATAACCTTTTGGCGCACTACCTGTTAAATACTTTGTCCCAAAATGTCTTTGTGCAAAATCACTAAGGTCAAAATATCGAACCGCCCAATCAGCATATGGTAAATACCAACGATTCACACTTTGCAAAGTCACATCCGCAAACGGACGTCGACTTACATTATACTCCAAGAAAAAATTGGCACGCCCCTCACGTCTAACCATTTCCAGAAACGCCTTATAAAACTCAGCACGCTTCATTACCTGATAAGGACGGAAAGTTCCATCCGGATAACCGTTAATCGCACCAATAGCTACAGCTTGGCGTAAATAGGGAATATACCATTCTCCTTCATTAATATCATAAAAGGGCACCGGATAATTAGAAGTCGCAGTAACATCTACAGCACGTAACATAACAGCAACCGCTTCCGCTCTAATTAAAGATTCATTCGGACGTAAAGTTTTATTGTATCCACCGGTATCACCGGTAAAAATTCCTTGCTCAAAAGCATATGAAACCGCCTCACAAAACTCTGTTCCCGGTTGTACATCTACAAAACCGGCACATCCATAACCAGTCGGAGGTTGTGGATTTGAACCGCTAATCAAAATTTCATAATTATCTGTATCGTACTTAATAGGTGAAGAGGTTGTATCCGCACGCAATTCAAATCGATAACGAGTATTTGGATTTAACGCGTTTTGCAAAACAAAAGTATAATTTTGTGCAGTTGTATGAGCGCTAAAAAACCGATCCGTAAACACACGAGTAATCAAAGTATTGTTCATATCGTAAACCTTCAAATCAACATTAGCAGCTTGACTCAAAGCAAAACGAACATCAACAGAAGCAACCGGCTGATTAAAGTACAAATTAGGTGAAGCAATCACCGTAAAGTCCCTAATCAAATTTTCATCAACACCACTAGTTACAACATTTCTTGTCTTACCATCTAAACGAACAGAATAAGTACGGCTACTATCGGTAGCATCTGTCCTCACCATAAAATAATCCGAATAAGTTTGATTAACCTGAGTCGGTCTAAACGCAAACTCAAATTTAACGCTACCATTAGCCGGAATTTGCTGAGTAGAGTTTACAATTCGATATGCAAAAATACTGTTTGGCACATCAATAACACTAAAATTAACAGGTACATTATAATAATTATAAAGCATCACCGATTGCGTATAACCAGTATCCGTATTGGCATCGATCGTACCAAAATCCACAGTAGATCGGCTTAAAGCCACGCTACCTGCCGGAACCGGTGTCGATGTCAAAACAACCACACTCAAACTTAATGGAATTCTTTCCCAAACGCTTCCCACACTATCTCTATACAAAACTTCTGCCTGCTCAGTAAAAGTACCGGCAATAGCAGAATTAACAGTAAAAGCTATTGAACCAGTATTGCCCGGAGCAATTGAATTTGTCGTATAATTGTCATAAAGCGCAAAAGGATAACCAGGTGTAGTAGCCAAAACCGGAAACACTGTTTGATTCGTATTATTACGTACCTTAACTTCCTTAATAACAACAACGTTCTTTTGAACCTGGCCAAAATTAATCGCGGAACTACCTTCCACAATCGTAACATCTGCAGTAGCCACAAACGCAGCCAACTGACTAATAGGCAAAACACCGGCAATAAGCACCATTGCTAGTGCCGTTCCCAGAATCTGCTTTAAATGCTTAATCAACATAAAACACATTATTAAAATAATTACGCACGAACTATAAAACTAATCAATGAACTAGTCAAGCGTAATTAGGCTATTACAAATCGGGGAAATAATCAGTACCGCATCACCATCACATCCACCCGGCTTTTGTAGTCATTCCAGTTTCTCTCAGTTTGTACACTCCAGTGGGCTGGCGCCTGTTCCTCGTTTTTAACCAGCCCAGCATGGGCTATGTGATGATCAGGCCAGCAGGCCTATGCGATGTTGGTTTTTACAAAGTGGCACAATATCCTCATGTGACCTTTTAATAGCAAACCGCTGCGGATGGTGAATTTCTTGATACGGCTTATTGCAGCTTGGATAAGCACATTTCCCATTGTGTTTTGCAACTGCCTCACGTTTTGTTTGTACTGGAATATACCTAGTAACTTTTTTTGATTTTCCCAGCACGCTGGAAATTTTTGGTGCAGGCTCAATTTTTGTTAGCAGCTCGCTTAAAACCTTGCCTAGCGGGATTTTTATTTTAGCCTCTTTCTCTAACTGTTGCTGGAATTTTCTAAATTCCAGTGCTGTCTTTTTGTCCACTTTATATGTACGCAACACCTCTTCAACGTTCTTACGCCCCATGCCGGCTAACTTAGCTGCAAACTCAAAGATAGAATAAAAACCGCGCTTACGATAAAGCTGACGTTTATCCACCTCGGGCAGCAAGGCCGCAAATTTGCGGCTCCACATCCTAGCGTTATTTCCATACTCCTGACACAATCTGTACAATGTAGAATCATCCATGTTTGCTAATCAAAGAATGTCTAAATTGTAGCTGATTCCGCTTCTTGAAACCAGCCATTTATGGCTTACTAATGCTATTGTACCACATGTTCCGCATGCCCAAGCATACACCTACCAAACAGAAGGCAACGTGGTAAGTACACTCTCACCTAGCCCCACAAAAATGCAATTTCCGACTCCATCTTCATAAATTTCAAAATCTCTTCTTACACCAGCCTTACACGCCAAAAACGAAACACCGCAAATTGGGTCAACTCAAACTTTCCAGCACGCTGGGAATGTCTAACTAAAATTCTACCCGATTTGTTTAATGAGCCCAACAACATTTGTTGCCTTAAACCACCATTCCCCTCAAAGCCTCAATCACCACCTTAATTTTCCCCAACGCCTCTTCAACTTGCTTTTCATTATTCAGTTCCCCCAACGTTAATCGCAAGGCCGAATACCCATCATTCTCACTAACGCCAATTGCCTCCAAAACATGCGAGACCTCCAAAGATCCCGAGCTGCAAGCCGCCCCGGTCGAAACACAAATTCCTTCCTGCTCCAATCGCATCAACAAAGACTCACCCTCAACATCACCAATAATCACGCTCACATGATTCGGCAAACGGTGCTCACGACTACCCGTCAACTTAATACCTAAACCATCGTCCACTAAGCCCCTAATTAAATAATCTCGCCAACCTGTCAATTTAGCCACATTCCCTACACGCTCAGCACAAGCCAACTCATAGGCAGACGCCAAACCTACAATTCCCGGTACATTTTCAGTACCCGACCGCAACCCAAACTCCTGAGCACCCCCCATAATTTGTGGCAATAGATCAACATCACTATTCCCAATCACCAAAGCCCCAATGCCTTTTGGCCCATAAATTTTACTAGCATTAATTGATACCAAATCCACCGGCAAATCACGCAAATTGATTTCATAATAAGGCGCAGCCTGACAGGCATCCGTATGTAACAGCACGCCGTGCCTCCTACAAACACCTCCCAACGCCACCAAATCCTGAACAACCCCAATTTCATTATTCGCAAACCCAATACTCACCAAAACCGTATTTGGTTTAATTGATGCCTCCAATTTTACCAGATCAATCAAACCATCCGCATCAACATCTAAATAAGTTACCTCCACACCTTGAGCCTCTAATTTATAAGCGGCTGCCAACACGGCATCATGCTCAATTTTACTAATAATAATATGCTTAACCGGCAAAGTAGAAGCTTCAACAACGCCAAACAAAGCTAAATTACAACTTTCGGTACCTCCACCCGTAAAAATCACATTTCGACTACTCGCACCCATTAATTTTGCCAATTTTTGACGCGCCTCATCAACTGCCGCCTTAGCAACACGCCCGGGTTTATACAAAGACGATGGGTTGCCAAACTGCTCAATAAAATAAGGCTCCATTGCAGCAAACACCCGTTTATCAACAGGTGTTGCGGCCGCATGATCTAAATAAATCATAACAGATTATTCATATTTTTCTAAAGAAACCGATTCTACCACAACCTCATCAAAAGGCTTGTCCATACCATCCACTTCAACAGCTGCAATATCATCAACCACTTCCATGCCTTCAAACACTTGTCCAAAAACAGAATGAACATCATCTAAAAACGGTGTTCCTTCTTCAGCCTGTACAATAAAAAACTGACTACCGGTTGTATTTGGAAACTGTGTTTTAGCCATAGATAAAGCCCCACGATGATGCCTCAACTCTGGTGTAAACTCTTCACCAATTGCCGTGCCCTTCCCTTTATAACTATATCCACCCATGCCATCCAAACCATCTATATCACCACCTTGAATCATAAATCCATCCATTACACGGTGAAAAATGGTACCATCATAATTCCCTTCCTCAACATGAAAAACAAAGTTTTTATGTGTCTCCGGAATTCCTTCCTTAAACAAACGTGCCTTAATCACACCCATATTAGTCTTAAAAACCAGTATCTCTTCACCAATTTCCGGCATAGCCAATTGATCAATAGTATTCATAGTTGTAGTTGTGTTACTTGGTAATGTAGTGGTGTCTGCATTGCATCCCACTAAAAGTAGTGCAAGAATTGCAACCGCAACTAATGTAAATCGCTTAAATATAAATTTCATAATAAAGATTACATTATAAAGACACCCAATTCTATACCACAGCTTATTCACAGATTCTAGTCCAGATTACATGTCTTCCATAAACTTCCCTCAAATTATCGGCCACAAACTAACTAAGCAACACTTAGACAACTTAATAAACACCAACCAACTTCCCAAATCACTATTGCTAGCCGGTCCCGGCCAAATTGGCAAAACCACCATCATTAGCCGTTTAGCACAAATTCTCCAGTGCACAAATCAAGGCTGCCAAACGTGTGCCACCTGCCAACAAGTCGCCGCCCAAACCCAAATCAACACCCATTTTTTTATAGAACCAGGCTTATTTGGAATCGACGCAATTCGAGAACTAAAAGTCCAAGCCCACCTAACCAGTACTTCAAAACATCATCTCTTTATCATCAAAAACATCGAACGACTGAACATCCCCGCCAGCAACGCCTTCCTAAAACTACTAGAAGAGCCACCCGCCCCCGTGCGCTTCCTCTTAACCACAAGTAACGAAATCGACCTCCTGCCCACCATTCGCTCACGCTGCCAAACGCTAAGATTAAACAATCTTTCAACAACCGAACTAACAACATTTGCGACCAAAAATCTACCCGAAACCAACATTACCGATCTCCAGTTAACGCTAAGTTTAGGCAAACCGGGCCGCCTGCAAGAATTAGCCCAAAATCCCGAATATTTTGCCCAACTACAAACTTGGTATCAAAAACTTTCCGACCTAGACAATACCCCCCTTTCTCCAAACCACTTTCTCCTAACAAAGGAAATTTCCGGTTTAGACCGTTCCCAAATCATCGAATTCCTCATCACTTACCAAATTTTAGTCCGCAACCAACCGGGAAGTCCCAAACTTAAAATCATTCAAACAACCATCAACAATATTAACGCTAACTTTAATGCACAACTAAGCCTAGAAAATCTCTTTCTCACAACCACAAAAGTGTAGTATAAATAACTAGTTAACATATTAGATGTCCTATGTATTCAAAATCTCAAAATGCACACATTAAAAAACTAAGAGGAAGATTCAACAACTACCTCCAACATTTGCAGGCCAGTACTAACAATCCGCAAAAACGTCTGTTTATCTTTGGCTTGAGTATCATCACTGGCGGCTTCGCAATTTTAACAACACTCTTATTAGTCTATAGCATATTTCTCCCCTCTGTAAATTCCATTCAAAACTACCTCGGCCCCCCATCTACAGAAATGTTAGACGTTAACGGCAAACGCCTCTACACAATCTCCGACGATCAAATTAGAGACATTATCCCCATCTCTCAAATCCCCAAAACAGTTCAACAAGCCACAATTGCCATTGAAGATGACCAATTCTACCAACATCACGGCTTCGACGTTGGCGGCATCATTAAAGCTGTCTTCAGCCAAATCGGCATTGGTAAAGCCCGCGGTGGTTCCACAATTACACAACAGCTAATTAAAAACACCTTCTTAAGCTCAGAGCGAACAATCACCCGAAAAATCAAAGAAGTAATTCTCTCCACCCGCCTCGAAAGAGCCTTCGATAAAGACGAAATCCTCGAAATGTACCTAAATCAAATCCCCTACGGCGGTACCGCCTACGGTGTTGAACAAGCCAGCGACGTTTTCTTTAACAAAGACGCCGAAGACCTCACGCTTGCCGAATCAGCCATCCTAGCCAGCCTCCCCAACGCCCCCAGCTACTATTCTCCCTACGGCAACAACCGCAATTCAACCCTAACCAAAGAGTTTACCGCAGCCGAAGCCGACAAACGCAAAATCAAAGACATTAGCGATCTTAATGACGAAGAGTATATCTTTGGCTTAATCGGACAATGGATAGACTTACCAAACGGCACCAAAATTTACCTACCAGGCCGCGTCGATACCGTTTTAAAAAGAATGGAAAACCTCAACTACATTACCGAAGCGGAATACAAAACAGCCGTAACAGAAAGCAATAAAGTCCAATTCCAAGCCAACCACTCCTCCATTAAAGCCCCCCATTTTGTTTTCTACGTGCGCGATATTCTAGAACAACAATTTGGCAAAGAACTCGTAGAGTCCGGTGGTCTAAAAGTATATACATCATTAAACCTAGACCTACAAACAAAAGCCGAAGAACTAATCAGCCAAGCCACCGAAACCAACAAACAACGCGGTGCCACCAACATGAGCCTAGTTAGCATCGATAACGCAACCGGTCACATTCTAGCCATGGTCGGCTCCTCCGATTATTTTAATGAAGAAATTGATGGCAACGTCAATATTACCACTTCCCTCAAACAACCAGGCTCATCATTCAAGCCTTTTGTTTATGCCAAAGCTTTTTTAAATAGATACGGCCCCGGCACCGTCATTTGGGACGTAAGAACTGCCTTTGGCCCAAATTATCCCAACAATTACGACGGCCATTTTATTGGACCAACCAGTATTCGCTACGCACTTGGTCAATCTCGCAATATCCCTGCAATTAAAGCCTTCTACCTAGCCGGCGAAGAAAAAGGGGTAATCGATCTAGCCACAAAAATGGGAATCACAACCCTAAAATCAAACTACGACTATGGTTACCCACTAGCCCTAGGTAGTGGCGAAATTCAACAACTCGAACTAACTCATGCCTACAGCGCCTTTGGACTTAATGGTAAACAAGCCCCACTAACACCAATCCTCAAAGTTGAAGACAGCAAAGGTAATATTCTTTACGAAGCACCAAAAGAAATTAAATACCAAGATGTCTTAGATAAACAAGCATCATACCTCATTAGCAACATTTTATCAGACCACGAAGTTAACTTAGGCTCAAACCTCGAACTTAGCGATCGTCCCGCAGCCGTTAAAACCGGTACCAGCAACAAAAAAATCGACGCAAATAAAATTCTCCCAAGCAACACTTGGACAATTGGCTATACACCACAACTAACAACCTCAGTTTGGTCCGGTAACAGTAACGGTGATGCCATGCGCGCCAACGCCAGCGGCTACAGCAACGCCGCCCCAACCTGGAAAAAATACATGGAATACGCCAACAAAACTCTAGAAATCAAACCAACCGAATTTACAAAACCAGAGGAAATAAAATCCGTAGCCATCAGCAAAATTTCCGGCCTTCTTCCTGGTAAAAACACTCCAAAAAGCATGATCCGTACCGACCTATTCGCCAGTTACGCCGTTCCCAAAGAAGTAGACAACTCCTTTACCTCAGCCACCGTAGACATTCGTAACGGCCTCCTACCAAACGAATACTGCCCCAACGAATTCGTTCAAACCGCAACCTTTATCACCCCCCATTCCGTTATCCCCGGTTTCCTTAATTGGGAAGAAGCAATCTATGCTTGGCTAAACCGACCAAAAGACGACAAAAACGCACTAGTCGAAGGCAACATCTTCTACCGAACACCCCCGCGTGAAGAAAGCGACCTTTGCTCCAAAGATGCCGCTAAAAACAGACCCGAAATCTCAATCACTAGCCCCGTCAACTTTAGCGCCTTAGACTACGGCACAAGCCCTGTTACCGTTAGCTACTCAGCGCCCAACGGCATCGACCGTATCGAATACTCTATGGATACCGCCATTCAATACACTGCCACCTCAGGCACCTACGACGGTAATATCCGCGTCACACGCAATTTACAACCAGGATCGACTCATAATGTCATCGCCAAGGTTATCGACAAACAGGGCTACAGTAACACCGCCACAATCACCGTCAAAATTGGCACATCCAATACACCACCAATTACAGAACCGGTACCAGACCCAACCCCAGTCCCAGAACCATTACCTTTTGAAGACCCCGTAATAACTCCAGCAACAACAAAACCAGTGCTCCCAGAAAGCGCCCCAATCATCAATCTAGCGCAATAATTCAATCATCATTAAGGCGGCATTGGCCGCTTCAATCCCTTTATTAGCCAGGTCATCACCCGATCTGGCTTTTAATTGAGCCAAATTATTTACCGCCAAAACCTGCTGAATCACCGGTATTTCAAACTCATATGCCACCTTGTTCATCCCTTCATTTACAGCATTCGCCACCATTTCAAAATGATACGTCTCACCTTTAATAATTGCGCCTATACACACAATGACCGCCGGTTTCTCTCTCTTTGCCAATGCCTTAGCCATCAAACTAATCTCTAACGCTCCCGGCACCTGCACCAATTTAATATCGGCCGCCTGTACACCAGTACCAACTAAAACTTCCTTACATTTATTCACCATATTGTCCGTAATATCCGCATGCCACAGACTTTGAATAATCACAATTTTAGCAGACTCTTTCAAAACAATTTGTGGCATGCCATACTCCTTTTTCATTTAATTTTTCTGTAAAGAAGATAAAACGCTCAACATATGATAAGCCGAAACCACAAAGATCCCAGTACTAAATGGCACCCATAAAGGAAAAGCCACAATTTCCACCGGACTCAAAAATGACCAAAGCCCAAACTTTACCCCCAAATACACAGAAACAAAGCCAACCAACACTGCCAAAATCATCAAAATCCGCTCTGCATTATTTGACACAAACCAACGCATAAACAAAATCGTCATTGTTGCTCCCAATACAAAATAGTTAACACCAGCCAATACCGTCGCCGCCCCTAAAAATAAAACAACTACCACAAACTCATTAAACACGGCTCTCAAAACAAATTTAGGCATTTTTTTAGCCGACACACGCACCACTTCCTCTTGAGGACGCATTTTAGGAAACTTCATAAACAAAAGCTTCGCCAACAAACAGCTACTATAAGCAACAGCCCACATTGCAACAATTGCCGCAAAAATCAGCCAGTAAGAAATTCCCAAATAGTCAGAAACCACTATCCGCCAAATCTCAAAAAATCGGCCTGCAGCCAAAACCATCACCGGAATTGCACTCGTCACCACAACCTGCTTCCAATTTAGCTTTGCCAATAACCACCACAACGCAAACAACATCACATAAAAAACCAATAATTGCATCTTATTAATCCCACTCCCCCAAATCAAAGTCCCCACCCCCACAATCACCGTAAGCCCCAACACTAACCGCATCCACACATTATCATTAAAACAAAATAATTTTTTATCTGACATATACGCAAGTTACTATTAAATTTACAGCCATTATAGCAAGCTGATCAACTTTGTAAATCTCGATAAAAGATCTAGTTAAACGTCTCCTCAAAACTATATGATTCGTTATTATCCTCATAATGCTGTAACTCATTCAAAATAAAATCCTCCTCCTTTTTTTTAAGCAATTCCTTTGAATCGAAAAAGAATTTAAGCGCAATATTGACCATTCGACTTTTGTTATCACCAGCCTCAAGCTTTTCCCAATTTTGCTCTGTAAACGATATCGTGGAACGAAATGCAGGCATATATAAATAAGATTACAGTGGTTACGATATACTTGGATCGTAACCAAGTATTTATTGTCAAGCCCCACAAAACCCCAGAAGCTTAAAAAGTATTCAGATTTTGCCGCAGCAAAAGATTTTTTTTGTAAGCGTACATAGACGTACGCGTCAAAAAAAATCTTGCAGCTAAGGTGAAAGATGGATGCTTTTTAAGTTTCTGGCGGGATGGACGGGATTTGAACCCGCGACCTCCTGCGTGACAGGCAGGCGCTCTAACCAACTGAGCTACCACCCCGAGTGGTAAAAGCCTCGCAATTTTATTCAACTACCAAACTTTTGGCAAGAGAAAATTAACAAGTGTCAAACAATTATCCAAGCAGATCGAAATTCGACCAGTCCAACAGTTTGACCCTATCGCAACATATGGGATAGCATCCCTTGTCACCTTATCATCCTACAAATGCGAATTGGCATCATCACAAATACGGGCTCACTGCCCACCCTGCTGGCTAACGAACTCAAACAAGCAAATCACGTCATCTTCCCCTACCACATCAATCTCACGTCAATTCCCACTCATGTTCTCCAAGGCTTAGAACTAATCATTCTCGCCGTCACAAACATCGAACAAGCAGAATGGCTGATAAAATCAATTAAGAGCCTACATAAAATCAAAATCATCGTCACCGGTCCAAATGTTACCCTCATCAACAAAAGCCAACTAATCAAAGCCGGCGCCGACTACTACCTAAACTATCCAAACGAAAGCAAACTAATCCACGAGGTCATTCACTGGTTACAAACTTCGGCCTTTAATCACCTCAAACACCTCACCTACAAAGATTTGGTACTCGATCCCAACATGCACACTCTTGCTCGCCAAAAAAAATTTTACCGCTTACCCAACAAAGAATATTTACTCATGGAACATTTTTTAAAATATCCCAACCAAATTCACTCCAAGCGCACTCTAATGGAAACCATTTGGGACATGAACGCCGACACAAACTCTACAACCGTCGAAACCCACATCTGCAATCTGCGCAAAAAAATGGACACCGAATTTCCCGAAAAACGCCTCCACACAATCCCCTATTCAGGCTATATTCTAAAATAGAACTAGCCACTAATTTATTAAATGTCTAAATCAATTCGATTCTCCGAAATCGATGCCTGGCGCGGATACGCACTCTTTGCCATGGCCATTTACCATTTCTTTTATTTTTTACACTACGGCAATATAATCAACATCCCTTACGGTAGCCAAACCCTGCCAGTTATTACATTAGAAGCAATCGGCTCATTTGCTCGCAATAGCTTTGTCTTTTTAGTTGGAATTAGCGCCGCCCTCTCTTACATCAAGCGCTCCGTCATTCTCAAACACCCCTTCAACAAAATCTATCTCCACTTTTTAAAACGAGGCATCCTCGTCATCCTTAGCGCCTCACTTATTAGTATCGGCAGCTACATTTTCGCATCCGACAAATTTATCTACTTTGGCATTCTCCATTTTATTGGCCTTTCTATAATTTTTATCCCCTTTTTTCTCTACAATAAGTCAATTGCCACAGGAGGATTAATCATTAGTATTCTCGTAGCCTTTTTAGTCCCCACAATCAACCTAAATCCAAACTATTTAACCCTTATTTTAGGACTAACCACCCCCTACGCAACCATCGACTATTTCCCCTTCCTGCATTGGTTCCCCCTAATTATCTTTGGTGGCCTCGTTGGTTTGCACCTATACACAAACTATAAATCACACCCAATATTATTACGCACCTCGGCCTATGTCCCCAAACCAAAATGGCTAATATACATAGGCAATCACACATTTAGCATCTATTTTATCCACATAACTTTACTGCTCATTCTCACCGGCATTCTGCAAATCATCTTCATCAATTAAAATATCTTTACAAGAATGCCCAAAATAGTATTATTCCATTGAAAAACATCACTTAACACACCCCCCATGATCAAAAAAACACTTACCATTGGCAGCCTTCTCCTTCTAGGAATTGGCCTAATCGGCATTACAGCTGGCGCCTACTATTCACAAGCCTCATATGCTTGCGACTACAATTACACCAACTGTAACTACAACTACTACAATTCTGCCGACACTAGCTACTACGGCCAATCTCAAATGTACGGCTACAACTATAACAATGGCTACGGTTACAACAACTACTACGCAACCAACTACAACAATAACTACTCAAACAGTTACAATAACAGCTATTACGGTAACACCGGCTACGGCTACAGCAACTCCTACCCGGCCTACAACTCATACACATACCGCAACCCAAGCGCCTATTACAGCAACAGCGGCGTTTCTCACGACTACCGAACCGGCTATAACAATGGCTACAGCGACGGTTACAGCCATCAAGCCTACAACCCAAACAGCTACTACAGTTACTATAGCGAGTATGGGTATGGCTACACATATTAAGCAAATCAATTAGCTCAAACCAAACAAGGCTTCTTCCAAGCACGAAGAGCCTTTTTTGGTTAATCCGAGCTAAGATTGATCCAATACTTCAAGTGCCTCACCCCTCAATTGGGCACATTTTGCCGCAACTTCAGCATCAACCAACTCCCCCAAGCGCATAGACAGATAACTTTTTAACCCAACAGGTAGCAAAGCGCCTGCTCCCTCTTCTAATATAGCCATCACCTGCTTATTCGTTCCCTCCAGCATCAAAGCAACTCTATCTGCTGACACCATTCTCAAATCTAGCACCATTTTTAAATATTGCACGCCTAATGCCCCCACATTTGGCAATGCCCGTATTTTGTCTTCATTCAATATGCCATCTGACGCATACTCTTCCAAGAACCCCTGCAATGTCCCTCCCTTAGGAGCCAAAATGTGCAATAAGCTCATTCGCATCCTCATCGGCATCAAATTCTCGCCTCCACCCCATTGTAACATTACCACATGCATAGGCGTTGCTAATTCCTCATCACTAAAATCAGTAACAGACAGTTCTACCTTTTCGGCCTCTACTCTTTCCACGGGAATCTCCTTGACTGTTAGCATATTATCAAAAAATATCCGAATTGTCTTAGCACCAACTTTACCGTCCCTAGACATTCGAGGCATTTTTGTCAAATCTCCATTCTGCTTTTGCAAAACATTCAAAAACGTTCCTAAAGGCTGATCCGCAAAGAGACCCCGTAAACGTCCACGCATTGCTAGAGTAACTGTAGACATCCCTTCCCCTCCCTCCCCCCAGTTCCTAAACACCTCATGCAGACTGGTATTTAACTCAGCTGGCGTAAACGAAAACGTACGTAGACCTGTACCTCTACTAACCCAAAAATCATATGCCGCCGCCTTTGTAAATATCTCACCCTCTTCCAAATCTAACCTAGAATACCCCATACTATAAAATTAAAGATCAAACCTTAACAAAGTACCCCCATTATGTCAACCCCAAAGAATCCAGAGTCTTCCAAAGTAAATCATCAACAAAACCCCTTTAACTTTCCCAAAAAATCCACCATACTAACCCCAACTTCCAGCACCTCCCACTATGCCCCACCCGCAAA
>Ga0210038_1000362_pt1 | contig 29588 bp, 22 predicted proteins | sample CryGeyCG2114_020_FD_183970 | JGI IMG/M metagenome (GOLD analysis project Ga0210038, IMG submission 183970) | Groundwater microbial communities from aquifer - Crystal Geyser CG15_big_fil_post_rev_8/21/14_0.20 (SPAdes) (version 2) | ecosystem: Environmental > Aquatic > Deep subsurface >... | reverse complement strand
GGTTCCGGTTCTGAAACCGCGGCTATTTCGACGACGAGCGCATCCGTCCAAATCGCCGTATCCGATGCGGCTTCAGGGCTTGATGTCGCGGGTTCCGGTTCGGGTCCCTCGCCTCTCTCGGCGATTTCGGGAACATTAGGGCTATGGCATTTCGACGAGCCATCCGGGAACATCGCCTTAAACGCGGGCGGCCCGGCGGGTGATGGGATCATCAATTCGAATGTCACGCGAGCGGCTGGAATCTTGGGCGGCGCGGTGCGCGTCGGCCCCAATCCTACCTCGACGCCCAACGCCGGCGTCACCCTGGGATCGCAGGGCTTTTCCGCCATCAACTCCTTGCCTGCCGGGACCGTCGAACTGTGGGCCAAATTGCTGGAAGATTCGACGATAGGCAACATGTCCCATATTTTTACGGTCAAGCAGACCAACGGCAGCGACTCGGAGTTCTTCTTCGCCGTCACGCTGGGCCAGACCATGAACTTGTGGCATCCGGCGAACCACGTCAACGACTGCACGTCGCCGATCGTTATCGACCCCTCGCATTGGTACCACTTCGCTGCGACTTGGGACGAAACGAGCGAGAAGATCTACGTGGACGGACAATTGGCGAAAAGCTGCTCGCCATCATCGGCGCTGAGAAACAACACATCCCCCTCTTGCCTGTCGATCGCGGGCGGCTGCGGAGACTCTGCGCAAAACGGCGAGCGCTTGATTGACGAAGTACGGGTATTGAACTTCGCCCTTTCCCCCGAAGAGATCGCGCTGAACGCTTTTGGGAGCGCGAAATCGTTCTCCGCAAGACTCTCGGTGGACGGCGGCGAGAGCTTTTCCTCGCTTGACGGCGTTTCCCTGAGCGGCGACGATGGGGATACCTCCTCGCAGGTTCTAAGCGCTTCTGGCCTGGCGCTCAAGCCGTCCACCGGACCGGCTGATACCAATAACCTCATCGAATTCACTGCACGGGATATGTCCGGCCGTGCCGCGTCCGCGCGGCGCGTGATCCTCGTAAATCTGAACCCGACGACTCCGCCGCGCTTGAGCGCTCCCGCGGCCTCTTTCTCGTCGAGCGTGTCCTTGGTCGGTTTCTCTTGGCTCCCCGGCGAGGGTGTTCCGGAAATTTCAATTTCGGGTTACGAGATTCAGTTCGCGCGGGATGCGGATTTTACCCAAAATCTCACGACCCTCTCGCCGTCCACTCATTCGACGACGACCTCTCTCCCCGAAGGAGAGTCTTTCTGGCGCGTGGCGGCACTGGACCGTTTCGGAGACCGCTCGCCCTATAGCCTGAAGTTCCCCCGTCGGTAGCGTGATTTCCTCGACGAAGAATGCGGTTGGCTTTTTCGAATCTGTGCCCATGTAGCATGCGGACGCGTCTGCGGATAATCGACGCCGCGCGCCCCTGGGTCTTCCATTCAATGACATATCGGCAGTGATGTCGGTACGATTCCTCTTGACACCCTCAGGGCAATTGAGTATTATTGTACCCATGTATATAGCAAGGATTCCCAACCGCAACTCGCCCCCGGCCATTTTGCTGCGCGAATCGTTCCGGGAAGGGAAAAAAGTCCGCAAGCGCACCCTCGGCAACTTGTCCTCTCTGCCTGCCGAACAGATAGAACTTATTGCCCGCGTCATCCGGGGTGAGCGTCTCACGGCGGCCGTGGACCACTTCGAGGCCATCTCGTCCTGGCATCACGGCCACATCGACGCCGTCCTGCGGACGATGAAGCGCGTGGGCTTCGATCAACTCATCGCCTCGACGCCTTCACGCGAGCGCGACCTGATCCTGGGCATGGTCGCCGCCCGCATTCTAGCGCCCGAGAGCAAGCTGGCCACCACCCGCTGGTGGCACACGACGACCTTGCCCGCGGAGCTTGGGCTAGCCGACGCCGACGAGGACGATCTCTACGACGCGATGGACTGGCTGCTCAAGCGTCAGCCCCGCATCGAGAAGAAACTCGCCGCACGGCACCTGAAGGAGGGCGGTCTGGTCCTCTTCGATCTGACACCGAGCTACTTCGAGGGCGTCACCTGCCCGCTGGCGGCGCTGGGCAAGAACCGGGACGGCAAGAAGGGCAAGCTTCAGGCCAACTGGGGTCTGCTCACCGACGATCGCGGCCGCCCCGTCGCCGTCTCGGTGTTCAAGGGGAACACCGGCGACCCCAAGACGCTGATGCCCCAGGTCCGAAAGGTGAAAGAGTCCTTCGGGATCGAAACGATGGTGATAGTCGGCGACCGGGGCATGATCACCCAGAAGCAGATCGACGAGATCAAAGAGACCGACGGCGTGGACTGGATCACGGCGCTGAGGACGGAAGGGATCAAGAATCTCGTCGAAGGCGGGGCCCTTCAGATGGAACTGTTCGACAAGCGCGACCTCTTCGAGCTCACGCATCCCGACTACCCGGGCGAACGCCTGATCGCCTGCATGAACCCCGAACTGCGCAAGCTGCGCGGCCATAAGCGCCGCTCCCTGCTCGAGGCGACGCGCCGGGAGTTGCAGAAAGTCCGCGGCATGGTCGAGCGGGGCAAGCTCAAGGGCGCGGGGAAAGATGAGATTGGTGTGCGAGTCGGGAAGGTCATCGACAAGTACAAGATGGCCAAGCACATCGTGCTCGACATCCGGGACGGCTTCTTCGACTTCCACGTCGATGAGAAGAAGGTCGCGGCCGAGACCGCGCTGGACGGGATCTACGTGATCCGCACGAGCCTGGGCGAGAAGCGCTCCTCGGCGGAAGACACGGTGCGCCACTACAAAAAACTCACCCAGATCGAGCAGGCCTACCGTTCGCTCAAGACCGTCGACCTCCAGACCCGTCCAATCCGGCATCGTACGGAGGACCGGGTCCGAGCGCATATCTTTCTGTGCATGCTGGCCTGCTATGTGGAGTGGCACATGCGCGAGGCCTGGCGGGAGCTCCTGTTTTGCGACGAGGATCAGGATGCGAAGAAAACGCGCGACCCGGTGGCGCCGGCCAAGCGTTCGGAGGCGGCGCTGCGCAAGGTCCATGCGAGGGTTCTCGATGACGGCAGCGAGGTCCACAGCTTTCAGACCTTGCTGGCGCGTCTGAGCCAGATCGTGCGCAACCTTTGCCGCGTGCGGAACATGGGTCCCAGCGCGCCCACCTTCGAGGTCGTCACCACGCCGGATGCCAAGCAGCGGCGCGCCTACGAGTTGCTGGAGAGGATCGCGGTGTAGGCAGAACGGCGAAGTTTAATTTTTGCAAATCGCCTGAAATTTAAATGGAATCCTTTGCAAACCGGCGGGGAACTTCAGTCTAAAAGGCGTGACGATGGCCTGGATGTTCCGGCGCAGCTCCGCGCATCGCCTGACGTCAGCAGAGTGACCGTCCTGGAAGCGTCGGCGGGGCCCGGGTCTAACCACTTCTCGGGCGCAAAGCACAGCATTTGCCCCCGGACTTTCTTTATGCTATCCTGGCAATATAATCAAGTAGCAATATTATGTCGAATCAAGAAGAGTTAGTCTTCAAGATCAAAGCGGACTTCTTGAAATCTCTGGCCCATCCCATTCGTCTTGAGATCATTGAGTATTTGAAGGGGAAGGAAGCTTCCGTTGGAGAGATGGTCAAGGAATTGGGAGTGGAACAGTCGGGACTTTCGAAGCATCTTGCCATCCTGCGGCAAGCCGGGATCCTTATCTCGCGTCAGGAGAAGGTGATGGTCTACTACTCCATCCGCGATCGTGATGTCTTCAATGTCCTGCGCCTGATCGCGGAAATTCTCCGTAAGAAGCTTAGCGAAAGCACGGAGATGTTGGCGCACCTGGCGCGAACATAGCGATCCTGATATGCGCGGTCACAATGTTAAGGCCTTCGACGTCGTCGTCACCATGAAGGAAACTCGGCATCCCCTGATCTCCTTGACGCAGGTCGCCAAGGGGCAACGCGTCGCGGCTCGCCTCGGACGATGAGCTTAAGTGCTTTTGGGACAAGCTCAAGAGGATTTTAAGGCGTTAGGGTTGTCAACGACCATGTCAAAGCGGAACCTCGTCTGTCCAGAATGCCAGTCTCGTCCCAACAAGATCCGGCTCACTCCTGCGGGCACGCAGTATGGATGCGGAAAATGCGGAAAATGGTTCAGTTCGGGCGGGTCTCAGACGAAAGAGGAGCCGTCGTCCGGACGGTCGGAAGGCGAATAATCTTATGGCAGGCATCAAGCATGAGGCCGCTCCCGCGCATCACGCGCCTGTGGTCGCGGCGGATGATCTTTAATCCGGAACTACGCGGCGGTCCTGTCCTCCTACCCTATCCTCCTTCAGCCGCCCTAAGAGCCGGAGAAGGCCGTCCAGCATCGTAACAGGGTGCGGTGGACAGCCCGGAATAAAGAGGTCGACGGGAACCACGGAGGCCGCCCCGCCGAGGTGGTCTTCGGATCCGATAAACGGTCCCCCGCTGATGCCGCAGGCGCCGACGGCGATCACCAGGCGCGGAGATGGAACAGCCTCGTAGGCGATTCGAAGCGCCTCGCTCATGTTGCGCGTCACCGGCCCCGTAATCACCAAGCCGTCGGCGTGACGGGGTGAGGCCACAAACTGTATCCCAAAGCGCCCCAGGTCGAAGACGACGTTGCCGAGCGCGGTCAGTTCGGCCTCGCAGGCGCTGCAGCCGCCGGCGCTCACCTGACGCAGCTTCAGCGATCGTCCGAAGAGCCGTTTCATCTCCTCGCCCAGGGTCTCGGCCAGCTTCGCCTCATTACCGGTCACGAGCAGATCCTCTCTTCGGCTGGCCGCCAGGCGATGGTCCTTGGTGAAGCTGACGGCGCCCTCCGGACAGGCCGCGGTGCACTCGGTGCAGAAGAGGCAGCGGCCGAGATCGAGGGTGAGCAATCCGTTCTTCCCCTTTTCGAGCGCCGCTGTCGGGCAGGCCTCGACGCAGGCGGCGCAACCGGACCCGCACAGCTCAGGCTGGATCACCGGACGACCGCGGAATCGTTCGGGCAACCCGGGGTCCTCCTCGGGGAATTTGGAGGTCCGGTACCCTTGCTTGATGCGGTTTTTGATGATGTCGATCATTGTCGTCAGTCCGCCTATAAATCGTGCCCGGCATACGAAAGATTGAAGCTCTTGTTGCTAAGAGGAAAATCGGAGATCTCTCCTCCGCGCAAGGCCATCGCCAATCCGATCCAGTTGTGGAAGGACGGATCGATGACCTTATACCACTCGAAGCGGCCGTCCCGCCCGGTCTTGGCCACGTGGCAGACCTCGCCGCGCCAGCCTTCGATCAGCGATACCGACAGCCGGTTGCCCGCCGGTGTCCCACAGGGGCTTCCCGCGCTTGCTTCCGGAAGATTCTCCAAGAGCGCGTTCAGGAACTCAAGCGATCGCTGCGCCTCCAAGAATCTCACCATCGCGCGGGCGAAGACGTCGCCGGAGTCGAGCTTGATGACGGGAATATGCCTGAAGCGATAAAGCCCGAACGGATGGTCCTGGCGCACATCGCGATCCAATCCGGCGGCCCGGGCACAAACCCCCACTAAGCCGAGATCCTCGCAAACCTTCATAGATACAGTTCCTGTTTCTTCTAGACGGGAGATGACCGAGGGCTCGCCGAAAAACATGTCCGCGACCTCTTTGACCTGCGTCACCGAGCGCCTCACCGTCTCGATCATCTGCGCCCGCATGCCGTCCGGGATGTCAAAGGCCGCGCCGCCCGGCTGGAGCATGCCTTTCCCATAGCGGTTTCCGGACACCAGCATCAGCATGTTCAGGAAGTCGCCGCGCATGCGGCCGAAATACGCCGTCGCCGGCAGGTAGCCGATGTCGTTGCTGATCGCGCCGAGGTCTCCGATGTGATTTGAGAGCCGCTCGACCTCCAAGACGACGGCCCGCAACGCCTCGTCCCGCAGGCTCACCGACGCTCCGGCAAGCGCCTCTCGGATCATGCAATGCGCCCAGGCATGGGCGATGGCCGTATCACCGCAGATGGACTCGGCGACCGCCATCGACCGGCGGTCCGGCCCCGCGCTCAGCAACCGCTCCGCTCCGCGGTGCTGATAGCCGAGCTGAATCTCGAGGTGGTGCACCGTCTCCCCATGGCACTGGAACCGGAAGTGCCCCGGCTCGATGATCCCGGCGTGGATCGGGCCCACCGCCACCTCGTGCACCTCTTCACCCTGTTCCTGGAAGAACGGGGTCTTGTCCGCCAAGGCGCGACGGACCGGCTTGAGCCAGGGATGCCCTTCGGGGAGCACGCCCGAAGACTCGTGAATCTCGCGCTCGAAGAGATGCGCCTGCGGCAGCTCGGGCGTGAGCGTTGGGTAGCTTGCCGCGGGCTGAGAGGCCGCGAGATAGAGTCTGCCGCCGATGTCGTCCGCCAGCACCGCGAGCAGGCCGGCAGGTGCCCGATCGTCTGTTGCCTGGGAAAACAAAGCGCAGAGGCGGTGCTTGGCCGCGGCCATCTTGAGTATGCTGGAGCGGAAGTCCTCGATGGGCACAACCGGGACTTTCGAGAAATCGACCGAGTCGCCGTTTCTGATCGACGCGAAGCGCGAGGTCAGGCTCATAGCCGCCTCGCACGGCGATGGCCGCGGTCATTTTCTCGCATAGACTCGCTCATGACGCGCCTCCGTTGAGCAGTTTCGCCGCGTCGCCGAGGACGGCGGTGAGCCAGCCCGGCAGCCACAAGCCGAAGAAGACGACGGCCGCCATGAGCGCAAGGGGCGCCGCAACCATCAGTGGGGAATCGGCTTCCGCGGAATGATCGGATTCCTTGCCCGGCGGCAAGCCGTAGACGACCGAGAGGACGGTGGTGGCCATGCCGATGAAGATGACGGCAAGAAAGGCGACGAAACCTAAAGCGACGCCAAAACGGTTGCCGTTGACGGCCGCGCGCAGGATGGAGAACTCGCTCACAAACGGGGCGAAGGGCGGAGAGCCCGTGATCGCCACGAAGCCCAGCAGAAAGAGCGTCGCGGAGATCGGTACGCGGCGCAGCGCGCCGTGCGCGTGGTCCATGGTCTTTCCGCCGAAGGCGCGGTGGATATTGCCGGCTGTCAGGAATAGGACGCCCTTGGTCAGACCGTTGTTGATGAGGTGGAGCAGCGCCGCGAAGGTCCCCGCCGGGCCCAGCCCGACGCCGAGGGCCGCTATGCCCATATGTTCGACGCTGGAGTAAGCCAGCATCCTCTTGAAGTCGCGCTGGCCTATGATGAACGCGGCCGCCGTCGCGATGGACAAGAGTCCTATCAAGACGAGCAGATCGCGCGCGAAATCGGCGAGGCCTGCCGCGGCGCATATCTGGAAGGCCCGCAGTATTCCGAGAAAGGCCGTGCTGGTGAGGACTCCCGCCAGGATCACGCCTGCCACGCCGGGCGACTCGCCGTAGGTGTCCGGCTTCCACGAATGAAGCGGCGCCAAGCCCATCTTCGTTCCGTAGCCCACCAACAGGAAAATGAACGCCCCCTTGAGCCAAGGCACCGACAGCGTCCGGGCTCCCGACAAGAGTGTGTCGATGACGAGCGGGTCGCCGGTGCCCCCCTGGAGGAGGGCCGAGAGGGCGAGGAAGAAGGTTCCGAGGAGGGCGAGTCCGATGCCGAGGGAGCCCATCATGAGGTACTTCCAGGTGGCCTCCAGGGAGCGTTCATTGTGGTCGAAGTGAACAAGAGGAGCCGCGGCCAGCGTCGCCGCTTCCATGCCGACCCAAAGGAGTCCCATATGGCGGCTCACGCATACGAGCGTCACGGCGGCCAGGATGAAGGAGAAGCATGCCGTGAAGAGGCGGTTAGGCCTATCCTTGCGCAGCCGCAAATACTCCAGGCAGTAGACGGAGCAGATCAAAAACAACGCGCTCGACAGGCCCAGGACCAGCAGGTCGATCGAATCGATGTAGAACCAGCCGGAGGAGGAGGCCGGAGGGAGGCTCCGCCAGCAGGCGGCCACAGCCGCGGCATGGACGACGCAGCCGAAGGGGAGGACCCAAGGCCGATACTTGTCGCTGCCGATGACGAGCGCCGCGAGGCCCGCGGCGAGAGGCGCGCCCAGGAGGATCAGGTAGATCGACATGCTAGTCGTTCAACCTCGTCATCTTCTCGGTGCTGATGGAGTCGAAGGCCCGCGCGATGTGGTCGATGACGATCCCCATGACGAACACGGCGACGAAGACGTCCAGCAGTACGCCCATCTCGATGAGCCAAGGGACCTCGTAGGAGATCGCCAGGCCGAAGAGATAGATGCCGTTCTCGAATACGAGATAACCGATGACCTGAGTCACGGCCTTGATCCGGCTGATCATCATCAGCATTCCCATCATGACGGTAGCCAGCGAGATGGGAATCAACAGGCTGGTCCGAAGGCCGGCCGGCACGGGCAGCCGCTCAGCGAGAACGAAGGACACGCCGACAAGGGCCGCTCCGAGCAGCAGCGACGGAGCATAGCCCACTATCGGCTCCAACTCGCGCCGGATCTTGACCTCACGGATCGCGTACTTGAGAATACGCGGGATCACGATGCCCTTCAAGACGAACATCCCGGCGGCGAGCAGGAGGGCGCGGGGGTGGAAGCCTTCCGCGTGGATGGTCAAGGGCAAGACCCCCAGGCACATCCCTTGCAGCGCCACGATCTTAATGCAGCCCGTCAGCGAGGAGGAGCCCAGGAGATAGAGGCTCAAGAAGACGATGAAGGCAAGCAGCAGTTGGGAGAGTTGTTCCATGTCGCTATCTCAAGGTCAGGATTAGCCCGAACGTCGCGGCGCAGATCGCGGCCACCAGCAGTTGAGGCACTCTGACCAGCCGCAGCCGCGCCATGCTCGACTCGACGAGGCCGATCAGCACCGCCGCGGCGGCCAACCCAAGCAGGAGCGACCCGGCGGAGCCGAGCATCGGCAGCTCGGGCAATATCAGCCGCACCAGGAGGCCCGCCATCAGCACGAGTTTCAGCCCCGCGCCATGAAGGATGAACGCCAAGTCCGGCCCGCCGTGATCCAGGACCATCACCTCATGGATCATCGTCAGCTCGAGGTGCGTGTTTGGATCATCGACGGGAATCCTGGAGTTCTCCGCCAGCAGCACCACGAACAAGCTGCCGAGGGCCAGGATCGTGCTCGCCGCGGAGTTGAGACCGCCGTGGGGCGCGAACATTCGAACCAAAGAGAACTCGCCGGCGCGATAGGCCAGGCCGGCGAAAGCCAGGATCAGCGCCGGCTCGGCGAGGCTGGAAAAAGCAACTTCGCGGCTAGCGCCCATGCCCTCGAAGCTCGAGCCGGTGTCCAGGGCCGCGGTGACCGTGACGAAGCGGCCCAGCGCAAACAGATAGGCGAACAGGATCGCATCGCCGTTAAAGGAAACCAGCGGCGCGCCGGCCAGCGGCACCAAAGAGGCTGCCGCGATCACGGCGGCCAGCGAGACAACGGGGCCTAGGCGGAACATCCAGGTCGTCGTCTCGCTATAGACCGCCCCTTTGCCCAGGAGCTTGATCGTGTCGTGAAGCGGCTGCAAGACCGGCGGACCCTTGCGGCCTGCGACCGCGGCCTTCGTCTTATTGATGATCCCGAGCATGACAGGCGGCGCCAGCAGCACAATCGTGAGATAGGATGCGATGAACTTTAGAGTTTCCATAAGAGGCTGACCATGAGAAAGACCGAGACATACAGGCAACCCCATGTCGGGCCGTAAGCGACCTGACGGCGGGCGAGAAGCGAGCGCCGCAGAAGCCAGAACAACGCGCTCAAGATCCACACGCCCGCGCCCATCAAGCCGACGACGCCGAGCAGGCGCGACTATTCATCCATCCCCGCCGCGAGGAGCGGGAAAAGACGCCGGGAAGGACCGTCGCGAAGCCTAATGTGAGGACGGAGGTCAGTAGAAAGATCACGGGATTTGCCTCATGCGGGCGAGGATCTCCGTCGCGGGAGCGGGCTGGTCGAGCAGACGCCGGAACTCGGCGTCATGCAGGACGGAGGCGACCTTGGCCAGCAGAGCGAGGTGCGCTCGGACGGAGGGGCTCACCAAGGTCCAGACGACTCGAACCTGGGCTGCGTCCTGCGAGTCGAACGCCACCGGCTTCTTTAGAAAACAAAGGGACACGACGGGCCGGTCCACGCCGAAAACAAGGGGGCTGCGCGCATGCGGGATGGCGATGCTGTCGATGATCGTCGCTCCTTTCGCCTCCCGGTCCCAAAGCGCCTGCGCCGCCAAAGCCTTGTCGCGCGGGCTCGCCAACGGGAGCCGTTGCGCCACCTCGGCCATCACGGTCTTCTTGTCCTCGCCTGGAACGTCGTAGTGGATGTTGCCTTCCAGGAGAGAATCGAGCTGGTATGCGGAACCCTGGGACTCGGATGCGTGGTAAAGCGCCGCCGCCGGAATTTTCCGCTGATTCGCCCATTCCAGCAGGTCGACGCGGTTGAACCAATAGCGGCCGTCGATCACGAAGGCCTGCAGGCGTTCCTTGTTGATCCATCGTGAAATCGTGGATTCGGAGACCTTGAGCATCCTCGCGGCGTCGCGTAAGCTTATATCCATAGGGCTAAAGTTTCCATGCCAACAGCACGAGCAGGAACAGCGCCACGGCCAGCATGTAGTGTTGCAGCCGGCTGCGCCGGCGCTTGGCCCACGCCAACAAGCTCACGATCGCCGAACTCACGGGCCTCAAGAAGCCGTCCAGGACCCGATCGTCCGTGTGGGTCGAAAACTCAGCCTGCCCGGGCCAGTAGCCGACCGGGGACTGGTGGCGCATATGGGTGCCGAGCACGAGTTCGAAAGCGCCCGTCAGCGGCTGGGCGAAAGACGAGGCGGTGTACTGCATGCGCGGCGTGGGCGCCGTGAAGCCGCACCCCCAGGTCCTTCCCAGGGACACGCGCCCGCCGAGCAACACCAGCCGCACGAGGGCTAGGGCGCCTCCGACGGCGATGACGCCGAATCCAATAAGCCCGATCCTCCGGGCGTTCATGGCAGAACCGGCCAATGCGAGGCGGGCTGAATCCAGCGGGACATCGCAGACTACGGCCGCCGCCCTTTCGACAAGCGAAAGCGCCGGAACAGGGTAAAGGCCGATGAAGGCGCAGAGCGCCGCCAGCGCCGCCATGGGAAGGATCATCGCGGCAGGGGCGTCTTGAGCCGCTCTTGCGGCATCGGTCCTGGGCGCGCCCAAACACAGAGTCCCATACGCTTTGGTGAAGCAAGCCAGCGCGAGACCCCCGATTAGGGCCAGCCCCCCGATCGAGGCGGCGGCGAGCGTTGCCCCGCCGCTGTCTAAGGGCAAGGCCGAGGCCGAGGCCATATAAACAAGCCACTCGCTGATGAACCCGTTGAGGGGTGGTATCCCCGAGATCGCCGCAGCTGCGACCAAAGACAGCGCCGAAGTCCAAGGCATCGCCCTGAGCAGACCGCCTCCAGCCTCGATATTCCGCGTGCCCAGGGCCTGATAGAAGGCCCCGCTGCCAAGGAAGAGAAGCGATTTAAAGAGGGCGTGATTGAGCGTGTGGAGGATCGCGCCCGCAAATCCCAGGAGCGCGAGTTCCGGCCGATGACGTGAAAGGCCCAGACAGCCCAAGCCGAGCCCCAGCGCGATGATGCCGATGTTCTCGACGCTGTGGTAGGCGAGCAGCCGCTTCAAATCATGCTGCGCGAGGGCAAAGAGAACGCCGCCCACGCCGGAGACCAATCCGGCCAGTATCAAAACGACCGCCCAAAAGTCCGGCACCGACCTCAGCATCCAGATCAGCCGGAGAAACCCGTAAATCCCCACCTTGAGGAGTACCCCGGACATGACGGCCGACGCATGGCTGGGCGCGGCCGGGTGCGCCTCCTGCAGCCAGACGTGCAGGGGAGCGATGCCCGCCTTCATGCCGAATCCGATGAATGCGAGCGCCAGCAGCAACCCTGACTGCTTCCCATCGGAAGGCATGACGCTGCGGATTCCGTCGAAGTCCAAAGTCCCGGCGGCATGCCCCAGCACCGAGAAGAGGAGCAGCAGGGCCAAGGTCGCGGTATGGGTGCAGGCGAGATACAGGAATCCCGCGCGCCGCACCTCGGCATGCTCGTCTTCGACGACGACGAGAAAGAAGCTGGCCAAGGCCATCACTTCCCAGGCGAACAGGAAAAGAACGGCGTTCTTCGCGCAGACGACTGCGGCCATGGATGCCGTAAACAGAAGGAACAAGGGCCTAACCGACTTGCTTCGGGCCAGGCCCTCGGAGCGGCGGATGTAACCCTCGCCGTAGAGTCCTGACAGCAAGCAGACGACGAGCACGATAAGAAGGAAAAAGGCGGACAGTCCGTCTAGGGAAAAAGCCAGGCGTGCCGAGGGTAGGGACCATTCACCGAAAGTATCGAGGGAGCCGGTCGGCGCCCAAATGCTCTTTGCGACAGCTGCCAGGCCGGCCAGACAGCCGGTGACCAGGGAAGCTATAAATACCGCGGACGCAATCCCGGGTCGTCGGCAGGCGATGGCGCTGATCAGAGCGCCGAGAAGAAGAAAAGTGAGGCAAACGCTCAGCATGCGGCCCCTGCGGTGTTTCGCCGCCCGGCGGTGAGGCCCAAATCCACGGGTTCCGGCGTGATCCTGAAGGGGAGGCAGCTAAGCACCGGGTGGACGCATGCGGATAATTCCTTCGAGATGCCGTCTCCAAGCGACTCCGTTGCCCGATAAATTTTCATGGTGGATCGGCTTAATGTGTAATTACAAGCGATAATAGCATATCCAACTATTAGAATCAAAAGTTATAGGGGAATATTTTCATATAATAGCGACATCGTCGTGTGCTTGACAGCCTCCGGCGTCCTCCGTACACTTCTGAAACGATGAAGCCTCTCGCTTTGGCGTTCGCCTTTTCGTTCGCGGCACAGTCGGCCTGGGGCCAGGCCGGGGTTCTGCGTCCCTTTAGAAGCTCGGGCAAAAGCGACTCGGACAAGAGAGAAAGAGAGAAAGAAAGGGAAAAGCCCGAACCCGAAAAGAAGGAAAAGAAACCCGGCAAGGAAACCAAGACGGAACCGTCCAAGGCGAAAGACGAGAAGCCCCCGGAGCCCGGCGACCGGGATCATTTCACCTTTACCGACGACGTGAAGGCCGTCGCGTTCAGCGCCGAGGGGCGCTACGCCGCCGCGCGCGGACCGGACGGGGGCCCCGACCGCGTGAAGATTTGGGACACGCGCGAACGCCGCATGCATCTGGTGCTCGAAGCGGGGTGGAGCGGAACCCCGGAAACCCTCGCCGTCGGACCGGACGGAGACACGATCGCGTCCGGAGACGGCAGCGACATCGCGCTCTGGGACATGGAAACCGGCCAGCCATGGCGCCGCTTCGAGGATAAGGCGCCGTCGACCGGCGCCCTCGCCTTCGATCCTAAAACGAAGTATTTCGCGGGCGTCATGGGAACCCGCGTGCTTATTTGGCCGCTGGAACAAAAACGCCGCAATGACGAGAACGCGGCGCTGTCCTGGCCGGACTCGGCGGAAATCCGGGCGCTCTCGTTTTCTCCGGACGGAAAGATGCTCGCGGCGATCGGGTTCCGTTCCCCCCAGCGCACGCGCGGCCAGATCGACGTCCTCGACCCCGCGACGGGAGGCGTGATCAAGACTCTCCAGGACGCGGAAGTCGGTTTTTTCTGCGGAGGCTTCAGCCGCAACGGCCGCGTTCTCGTGTCGGCCGGCGTCCGTCCCACGCCGGACGGCCCGCGCGCGGAGCTCGTCTTCTGGAGCGTGAGCACCTGGAAGGTCCTTCTCCGGATTCCGACGAACATTAACGGCGAAGTGTTCGGGACCGCGTTCAGCCCCGACGGGCTTTCCTTGGTCGCCGTGATCGGCGGACACGCGGGCATGCCGGTGTTCGATCTTCGCAACGGGAAGGTCCTGCGGACGATTCCCGGCGTCTCGGTCGAGCGGCACGGCGACGTGGCCGTTTCCGGGGACGGGAGATTCGTCATCGCCGGCGGACATAAGGAAGCCCGCTTCTGGCCCGCGTCGGCCGTCTTCGGCTCGGGCGCCGCCGTAAAACAAAAGCCGAAGTCCCGCGCCCGGAGCGGGCGCAGACGCGCTCCCGCCGAATCCGCGCCGGTTCCCGACGCGCGCCAATAGCCCCGCACGAACCGTTCACATCCCGCTTCGAAATCGGAACCCCCCCTTCTGGAGCAAAAGCCCGTTGGCACGGCCGCCTCTCCCGCCTATGCTGGAAGCAGAGGTGGAAGCCATGAAACAGATTTCGACGACTCTCTCCATGATCGTTCTGCTCGCGGGCCTGGCGTCGGCCGCGCAAGCTCCGCTCACCGTCACGCTGACCCGTCCGGCCGATATGGACGACGCGACCTGGACCCTTCGCAAGCAAGGCCTCGCGAGCGCCATCGAGTCGGGCAAGACACGCCACAAGGGCCGGGTTTCCCGCGGCGCCGATACCGAGAAAGCGGTTTCCTACACAATTTCCGGAGGCGAGATTCCTGACGATTACCTGAGCGCGCTCAAACAGGTGTTCGGCTCCGCGATTGACGTGAACGGCGGCCCAAAGAAAGCCGACCCCGTCTCGGATTTGCAGTACACGATGATCTGTCCGAAGGGCAAGCAATGCGCCGCGCCGAATCTCGAAATCGCGGGATACGCGGTTTCCATCAAGGAATCCGACGGAGTCTCCTTGCTGAGCGTGATGGGATCCGACGGGAAGAAGATCGATCCTGCGCAGATCCACGAAATCGCCGCCGCGCTGCGCGCGTCCGCCGGCGGCGATTGGCGGAGCCGACGGTCTCCCGGTGTATACCGACGGATCTCCCGTGAAGCCGCGCGTCGAAGCGCCGGATGCGAAGGCGTACGCCGTTGTGCCGCCCCCCGCCTTGGCCGCCTACGACGCGGACGAAGCCCGCAAGACCTTCGTGGAAAAACTGATGAAGGACGCCGGGGTCTCGCGCGACGCGGCGCTGGCGACCTACGCGGCGAAGACCAGCAGCTATAAAGAACGGCTCACGATGACCGTCGACGCCGCGCGGGACGCCGTGAAGGGCCTCGACGGGGAATTCGGCGGCCGGATACGGGCGATGAACAACGCCGCGCTGAGGAAACTGCTCAAGACGGACCCCGACGCGCGCCAGCAGTTGACGGCTCACTACATGAACTACATGCTCGCCTACATGAAGCAGCGGGTCGGGGAGGAGAAGTTCGACAAGGCGGTAAAGCCGGAGAGCGTGGCCCGCCTTCTGGTCGGCGCCTACACCGAAGGCATGGGCCGCGTCGCCAATAAACTCGCCTCCGGAGAGTACGCGCCGACGAAGAAGTACGCGAAGGAAGTTCTCGCCGCATTCGACGCGAAGCACGCCGAGGCCGCGAAAGCGCTCGGCTGGGGCGTCGATCTCGACAAGGCGCGCGCAGAATACGCCGCGGCTTCCGCCGCGAAGAAGCAGGAATACGACAAAGCCCTCGCCGCCTGGAAGAAGGCCTCCGAGGCGCCGAAGACGATCGACCCGCTGTTCTCGGGGATCGTGAACCTGAACCGGATCAACCGCACCGGCGTCATGGCGCCGATCGGCCGTGGGAGCGTCGGCTTCTGGGTGAACGGCGCGGCCGAGCGGCTGCCCTCCTACGGCGACAAGGTTCGTCTCGCCTCCGAAGCGACCCCGACGGCCGGTTTGGATCCCAAGGCGATTGCGACGGTCTACCTTCCGGTCGACAAGGCCGAGCGGATGCGGCTGCGTTCAGGCGATCTGGTGACGGTGTTCTACAAGAAGGACGGCCGGGACTTTACCGCGACGGCGGTGTACCTTCCGAAGACCGGGGAGGCGCCGGGTCCGGAAATTTCGCCGGCGCTCGCCCGCGTCACCGGTCAGACCGACGCCGTCAGTTCGCATGGATTGCTGTTCGTGGGGCACCCGGGAAGCCGCGTGAGCACCGACAAGGAGACGGACGCCTTCTGGACCCCTCCGAACGACGCGGTGCTTCAGTCGATGGGGGCGCATCTGTTCGGGCGGCTCGGCTTGGTCCGTCCTAACAGCTGATCGAGATCATCCTTCCAAGGAACGAAGCCGGCGCTCGTGGTCCCGCAATTGCGCACCGTGTTCGTCAAGCGTCTTGGGTAGGAGAAACGATTCTCGTTCGAACCCCAGGAGCTTCCCCAGAAACGCATCGATCCGCGCGGCCGTCTTCTCGGATTCTCCGCGAATCAACTGGGTCAGACGATTCTCCATCCGGTCCATTTTGGCATCGGTGGCGACCCACTTCCCCGCGAGGCCGCTGATCCGGGAGCCGAGGCGGTTCTCGACGCCGTCGATGCGCTCGGTCAAGCGCGCTTCGCCGTCATCGATGCGTTCAGTCAGACGCCCTTCGACGCCGTCGATGCGCTCGGTCAGGCGCCGTCCGACCCCGTCGATCTTGGCGTCGAGCGCATCGGCATCCCTCATCGGCATATCCATAGCGTAGCTCCTAGGGCGCGGCTTAGGAAGGGCCCGAGGACCCAGTCCTACCGACTTATACGCTCGAGCACGCGGTTTGGTTCCCTCAAAGGCAACGGCCGTTCCTTCCTGGAAAATCGAACGGGATCTTGACAGGTTTTTGAGCGGGGCCTAAACTTCGTACAGGTCCGGCCGGGGCCAGAAAATGCCGATAAGCGAAGGAAACATCCTCGTTGTTGACGACGGATGGAACTGGGTCGGTCACTCGGAGGTTCACGCCATGAGCAGAATCATCTTGATCGCATGCAGCGCCCGCAAGAACAAAAACGGTCATCCTTGGCCAGATGGCGACTCGCATAAGGGCCTTGCTGCGATGTACTCATCCCTCCTGGAAAAGCGGCATGAGGTAACTAAGGTCGTGCCCAATCTTAGAAAGCGGGGAGCTGGCAGATACCCGAATGAGATTGTCAACGGTCCAGACCTGGGCGGTGCCGAACGGAGCGGGCGCTACCTTTATGCTATCGAACGATACAATGGTGGATTCTTCCAGCAATTTGAGGCAACGGATGCGCTAAAACATCTCACCTCTGAGGCAATGGCGAAAACAGAGGTGTTGGTTGTTTCAGGATTGTACGGCTTGCTTTGGCCGAGGGACCTGATCCAAGATTACGACGTTGATTTGGCCGATGTTTACGTTGATCAAGGCACGTTGGGGTTCCTGGATGATTACTGGCGGGAAACGATTACCACGGTATTGGATCTTCGCGTTAAGGAACATCTCGAGGCTGATGGAAATAATTCCGTTGAGATTTACGACCTACTTGTTAACGAACTCTATCAGGATGCGATCGACTGGGAAAGAATTCGAGAAAACCAAAACTGTGAGGTCAAACATCGCTTCCTAACCCCTGACCAAAAGCGACCGGTGCAGAAATGCTCGGGTGATGAGGCGCGGGACGCGTGGGGGAGGGCATTCATCGAGTTAATTACTCCCGTGGAATCTGTAAAGTCATGCAAATTCGGTGCCTTGGAGCAGAACCCCGCGAAGGAAGCCGTTTCCGAACACAAAGATTGGCTTATCAACACTCTTTTCAATGGAAAGGACCCGGGTGAGAAAATTATCGAATCTTTCGCGAATTCCTTCATGGTTCTAGAAAAATGCCGCTCCGCCCGAAGCTTCAATTACGCTGCGGCCTGCCAAGGACTCTGGAGCGGACTCGAGCTCTTCTTACGCGAGAAAGTCGGACGGTTTGTAGAGAATTCCGACGGGGCGCGAAGGAAAATTCTAGGTAAGGAAAAGTGTAGGGAAGGACAGCGCTGCTTAAACAATCCGAGACCAAGTTGTCTGCTTCATAATTTAAAAGGAAATCGTGCGGCGTTGAGGGGGGAAGGGGAAGGACAATTCAAGCCCGGATTGGGACATTTCCTCCGAATCTTCAGGTATCTCGGGATAAACTCCATTAGGCCTCTATGGGAAATCAATGATTCGCGTGGAGGAGGCAGTCATGGCGCAAATCTAGAAAAAGATGCCTTTAAGGAACAGTTCAAAAAGGTGAAGACAGTGATCACGGCCGTGCTGGCCCTGCCTGTCCCAGAAAACTAGACCAAAACTAGATTTTAAAAATTGTTAGGTCAGCCTTTTATACCAAGGCGAATTTGTCGACCGACACTGTTTCTGATTTGTACTTTGCCCTCATTAAGGGGAGGAACATCCCATAGGCCTCTTGGAGATAGCAGTTATTCCTGCACATAAAATTCCCTCCTCGAATGATCCATATGCTTACCGATCAAAGTCGTCGAACCTTCAGCACCATCGCACGCGTGAACTTCTGAGGAAGTATAGACCTTTCCGGACAATATCTTCTCCCGAACATCGCCCCCACCACTCACAATACTCATTAAGCTGCAGTGTGTAATGCCCGACCAACGCATCGTTCACCACCGAATCCGTCTTCCAGTCGACGAGCTCCCAGGCGTCATCGACCCGGTAGATTAGGTCTATCACGCCGCTAGTCACAACGCCGTCCTTAAATCGTTGAACCGGCACCTCGGTGTAGCGTTCGGGGCTCTTGAGCATTCGCTCCCAAATCTCCGACTCCAGCGCGTTCTGAACTAGTGGGAGGGCATAGTCAACCGCGTCCAAAAAAGGCGAATCCGGTTCGATAAGCTCCTCGACCCGCACCCGCAAAGCGTCGCCCTCGGGCCGCTCGCCGTTTCGGGCCAGATGCTCGAGAATCCGGTGAATCATGATTCCCCACTCAGCGCCGCGCGGGCCTTCCCCCTTCTTTGGCTTCTCGCCCTTAGGGCGGTCGTATGCGTGCTCCTTAAGCCGCTCCGTCACCGATTCCACACTGAAGCTCGGTGCGGCTTTCGAAGCCATCCCCTCGGAGAACGCTTTAATCCCCCGCTCGATCGACTGATACGAAACGGATTCGGCCTCGACGGCGGGAACTGCGACTGATTCTGGAACAGCCAACGCCGGAAGATTCCCCAGCATGTCGTTGAGCTTCCCGAATGCGAGGAAATTCGAGGCGATCCCGCCATCCGACTTCGATACCACCAACAAATCCTTTGCGCGCGTGACCGCGACGTAGTTCTGGCGGTCCTTTTCAGCGGAATTAAAGTTGTCCTCCGCCTGCGAATGAGCCGGCCAATCCTCGGGCTCCGCTAGCACCTGACTTCCATGTTCCCCGACCTTCACCGCGATCTGCAAAAATCCCTCGACCTTCCGACCATCGCGCCGGATGTGCAGCGTTGGCGCATGGCTGGTTTTCATATTCGGCTGCACAAGAAAGACGATCCCCGCCTCAAGCCCCTTTGCCTTATGAAGGTTCATCACACGGACCTTTTTCGGTCCGTAAGAGAGAGGAGGCAGCCCGAAACCATCCTCGTCGCCCCCGTCAAACGCCTCCTCCAGCGCGACCGCAGCATCTGCGAACGTCATACCGGAGACACCCGCCTTTCGGATGTACGACGCGGCCGCCTGAAACCCGGCAAGCAATGCGCCACCCTCCTCGGAACAGCCAAATCGCGCGAGAATCCCAGAGTCCTCGAGGATCATCTCCACCGCCGTCCCGGGACTCTGCGTTCGTCCCGCTTTCCAGCAGGCATGCAGCGCCTGAAGGGCGGCGTGTACCGCGGACTCGCCCTCTTGAACCGAACTCAGACGGAATCGCCCGCCCCCATCCTTAAATTGAAAAAGATCGACATCGGACATCCCGAAAAGCGGTCCGCGCAGGCAGGCAACGATCGAAACTTCGTCATCGGGGTCCGCGACGGCCTTAAGCAATGCGCGGAACACCCCGATCCCGTCCCAATACTCCCCGGAATCGGCAGCCTTCACCTCGTTGGGGATGCCGTAACGCTCCAAGGCGTCGGAGAACACCGGCAACACCTTTTTTCCGCGGGAGATGATCATGAAATCGCCCGGATGGACCGGCCGCAAGGCCGGCTTCCCCTCAATCCTGTCGGAAATCTTCATCCCGTCGTCTAGAGCCTTGCGGATGTACTTGGCGATGGACTCCGCTTCGAAGGCAGGAATCTGGTCGTAGTTGGGCGAATGCCCACGCCTCATATTCGGAATATTAAGAGCAAGCGCACCGGAGGAATATCCCTCGATCGCCGGTTTCTCGGGATTGAGCGGTGCGAACGCGGCCTGCTGCTCGGTACCTTCCTTCGGGAACACACGTTCGAAGCCTGCATTAACCCATTCACAAACCGGCGCATGGCTGCGAAAAGACGCCGTCAAAGGCGCTTCGACGGCTCCGGCGGCCAGCATCAAGGCGCGAACCTGCTGATAAACCGCGATATCGGCCCGGCGAAACCGGTAGATGCTCTGCTTCGGGTCTCCGACGACGAACAGCGACCCCGGCCGCGGCTTCTGTTCGGTCCAATCCTCGCTGTCGGAATCCCCGGCGATAAAGAACATGATTTCGGCCTGAACCGGATCGGTGTCTTGAAACTCGTCGACAAACAGATACTTGAACCGCTTCGCGAGATGGCGGCGCACGTCGGGATGCTGCCGGAGCAGCCTAGCCGTCAGACGCAGGAGATCGTTTTGGACGAGCCGGCCGGTCGCAAGCCGTTCCTGCAGAACCTGCTCCCGAGCAGACACCTCCCCCTCGCCCGGAGGCTTCGTCAGAATTTCGATGACCTGGCGGTAGAGCCCCCCGCGCCACGCCCGCAGGCCGTGCACCGCGGAGCCGTCTCGGAAATTACTGAATATCGAATTGGCCTGGGTCCGCGCGCCAACGCTCGCCCAACCCTGGGGAACCCGCCCCCTTGGGTCTTCGTATTCGAACTGCTTGAGCGCTTCATAGAGTGCCGCCGGATCCTCGAACCGGCCGTTATCGACATACTTCTTGAGTTCCAAGAATCGGTCCAGCAGCGGCGTGTTCCCCGAAACCGGCGATGGCGCCCGCAACGGAGCCATCGCCTCAACGACCCCCCTAATACCTTCGGCATAGTGAGGGAGATCCGGCATCTCAGCCGCCCCGGGCGGAAAATCCACTTCCGCGTGCTCACAGAGCGTCTCGAAGACGAGTTCCATTTCACGAGGCCCGATTCCCGCGGCCCGCAGTTGCTCCCACCAAACGGCATTGTCGCGGCGCAAGCGCTCCAGCCGCCCGTGTAGTACCCGCGCCCGAATCATCGCGTCCTCGGCATCCTCCATCAGATCGAAATCGGGCGGAACGCGCGCCTCGATCGGACGCTCCCGTAGAATCTGCATGCAGAAGGCATGAATCGTCTCGGCGAACAAGGATTCCATCGATCCCAGCGCCTTCTCCAAGCGCGCCTTCTTCTCCGGGGCGGCCTCGTTGCGATACGCCCTTTCGATACCGTCCTGAACCCGGGTCTTTAGCTCACCAGCGGCCTTCTTTGTGAAGGTGATCGCCGCGATCTCGTCTAAAGGGACACCTTTGTCGACGATGAGATTCACGAGACGATTGACGAGCTCGGTCGTCTTGCCAGAGCCGGCTCCGGCCTCGACCCATACGCAAATACCAAGCTGTGACCGAATCGCATCCCGACTCGCTTGATCGGGGGGAAGATGATTCTTGCCGCTCATGGCGCCCCCCCAAACAAACGCTTCGCCCGTTCCCAAGGCTCGTCGCCGCAAACAGCGGCGTAGGAACAGCGTTCACAGACCTTCTTGTCTTGGCAAGCTTGAAAGCGTCCGGATGCGAGAAAGCCGACCAAGGTCGAAATCCCCCGCGCCGCCTCCTCTTTTCGGGAGGCCGGAAACGGCAGCTGCCGCCACCCGCCCCGGGTCGTCGCGTGGATTAAACTGAACGCCTCCACGACCGCGTCAGGATTGGAGGCCTGGAGCAATTTCTCGGCGGCCGCGACGTAAAACATCGGCTGCAGGTTCGCTTCGGGTTTCTCGTATTGTTTCTGCGCGCTGTTCGAAAGACGGCCGGTCTTATAATCGACGACCTCGAAACGGTTGTCGCCGGTACGATCCAAACGATCCATTTGGCCATGGACCAAGAACTTTTTTCCGTCGAACTCCACTTCAACGGGCTTAACAGAGCTCAATGGATCTTCATCGTCGTCGCGTCCGAAAGCCACTTCGAATCCCACCGGCGTTCGCTCGTTCCACTCGGCGGCGGTACGCTCGAGGAAAAACTCCAAATCGGCGATAAACCCCAATCGCTCCGCTTCAAAGAGCGCTTCGGTCGCCGGCGGCACGATTTCCTTCCATTCGAAAAGTGCTTTATCGAGTTGCTCGACGGCGGCATCCCGGTCCTTCTTGGGGTCCGTACAACGTCCCTTGAGACTGCGAAGGAAGGCTGCATAGACATCATGAAGCACGATGCCGCGCTCACGGGCGTCGAGCCAAATCAGCGGATCGCGCTCCTCGTCTTCCTTCGGGTGTAGTCCCAGAACCCGCTTCAGGAAAAAGAAGAAGCCGCACTTGGCCATCTCGGCCATGTAGGTCGCGGAAACGGGCTCGCCGCTCTGGGTCGGGTCGTATTTCCCGGATGCCTCGGGGACGATCCCGTCGAAACATCCCGCCTCATCCGAATCCCGGGCTAGTTCAGACTGTTCGCTGGTCTCGATCCAGGGGAATGCCTTCCGCCTCTCTTCGTCGTTGATGCCCGACTTGAACCAAGCTGAAAATCCATCGGTCCACGCAGCCGGCGCGCCCAACTCCACCGCGGCCGGAAGGCGCTCCTCAAGGGATGAAAAATCGAGTCCGGGCTCCTTGAGCGCGACTCGCGCCAACTGCAAAAACAAGATTCCCGGAGACGCATCCCTGCCCTCTTCACTGTCGAAAACTCCGCAGCTGAAAACGGTCTTTCCTTCAAGTAATCCCAGGCGGCCCTCGATCCGGCCCTTTCGAAGTACCTGAAGCCGCCCGGAAACGACCAGCGCTTGAGAGACCTCCTCCCGCTCGGCATCAAGCAAAAACGGGTCCTGAAACTGCCGTCCATACCCGTTGCTCAGAGTCAGTCCGGTTAGCGCCGTGCGGGACCGTCCCTCGACACCGGACCGATCCAACGACGTCAGGAGCAAATGCCCCGGCCGAGCCCTCTCCGTCCCGACTCGGACTCCGTCGAGCGCGCCGCGGATAAGAGCAGCCGCCTCAAGAACCGGCATCTTCCGGTCGCCGAAGAGCGAAAGAGGATTTAGCGCCTCCGCGAGGGTTTCCAACGCGCCTCCGTCCCTGCCGGAACGCACCGGAGAAAATTTCTTGACGAACGCCACGCATGCATCAACGGCTGCTTTGAGAGAAACTCCGTCAAGGCTTTCCGCCCACCGTGCGCTCTCGACAATGTCGGATAAGACCGCTCTCGTCCGTCCGAAGGATTCCAACGCGCTCTTGGCACGCTCCCGGACTTCTTCACCTTCATCCCGGCGGTCTTCATAGCGCTGTTTTAACTCAGCCCCATGCGCGGAGAACAGCTTCTCATAGCCGCCAAGTCCCTTATAGAGGGAGAACCGGGATAGAGTCCGCGCCGTCTGCAGACCGCTCACTTCGGAATCGGCGGCCTTGAGCGACAATGCCCCTCCCCGCAGCATCCCCTCGAGGATTCCCGCTTCAAAACCGCTTTCTACCCAACGCAGATAGCCAAGCAGCGCCTTCCCGGCGGGGACAGCCTCGACCGGCGTCCCGATCGTCGTCGTGTAGGGAATCTTCAACTTCTCAAGAAGATCTTCGGCGACCGCGTGATCGAAGTCTCTTCCAGCCAAGACGAGTTCCCACTCATCGAGAGGCTGTTCGGAGTCCCCGATGCGGCGCAGAACCTCGCGAATCTCCGCCTCCTGACTCACCGCCCTAAACGGTTCCAGTTCGGCGAAGACCGCGCCGATGCCGCCCTCCCCGAACAGTTGAATTTCGCGAGCTTCCGGCAGTGCCCCTATCAGGCGCTCCTCCAGACCGGAAAACGTAGAAGGACGGCCGACCATGATGAGATCGGCACCGTTGGCCGCTCGGCCGACCGCGTTCTCGACGATATCGGCATCGTCGCAGAGCTGTTCCTTCGCGAGAAAGCCTTCATAAAGCAAGAGACATGACTTCAGCTCTTCGCAACGCCAATCCGCAAAAAATTGCTTCTTATCCAGGTCTCCGGATGAGACACCCGCCATCCGCAGGTCTGAAATCGTTCGCCACAGCGCCGAAGCGGCACCGTGAAACCGCGAAACAGGGGAAAAGAGGTCAAACTTATCGGGATTCTCCGCGAGTAGCATCGCGACCAGCGCCGGTCCGATCCCTGGAGGCAGCGGTTTCCGCCCATCCATACGACCGGAAACAATCTCCCGGGCGTACTGTACCGGCGACATGATGAAGAGGTTTACCCAGGACGTCCCTTCGCGCGCAAGCCGCTCGAGATAGGCTGCGCCAAGCGAAGAATCCTCTAGCAAGAGAACCTTACGGCGAACCTTGTGCTCCTCACACACCTTCTTGAGCGCTGCCAGGATCGGGTCCATAGAGAATTATCCGCCGAGCTCCCGTTCCACCTTGACGGCAAGCTCCATTCGTCCCGACTGTCGGCAAGCCGCCGCGATTTCCGCGACCTCTCCCGCAGAAAAGCCGGAGTCACTTCCGCTCAGCCCCGCAAGCTCGACGTCGGGAACGCCGACGGCGTTGATGCCGACGTCTTTGTAGCCGCCAAGAGCCAGACAGTAGGCGAAAAGGTCCTGAAAAATGACGCCGGACTGGCTTTCACCGAGAGACTCGACGACGCGTTTCATGTGTTCAGCGTGCTCCGCGTCGAGAATCCGGTCTTCGGGGAAGCCCTCGGTCAACCGCCCTTCCTTGTGAAGCCGGTCGAGTCCCGATTTCGTCGCGTCGTGGCCCTTCACTGCCAGTTCCAGATTCGCGGCAAGAAACGAACGCCAGTTCGCATCCAGATGATCCCGGATAGCGTCATGAGCGGGTTGGGACAAATGCGCGCGCGACAACTCGTCCTTGCCGACCGACACGGAATCCCCGGCCCGACGGCCGAAGGTTCCCCTCGCGTCCGCGATGAGCCAGCGGCCGTCAATCTCCGCGTCTCCGCACAGAAAAAGACCCGCGACCACCGCCGCGCAGCGAGGGCCCGCGGGCAAAGCTTCCAATTCGCGGATCGGGACGCCGATGCCTGTCCCCGTTGTGAATTTGACCTCCGCCCGAATGCGCGGGGGCAACTCGCTCATTCGCCTGTCTCGACCTTCGGATTTCCGTTCCAGCCGTCGAACTTCATCACGATCGCCCGTTCCTTAAAGGCGCCGCTTTCTAGTTCCGAGGCGAAGTCGTCGTCGTGCGTCGTCAGCACCACCTGCCGGTCCTTCGAGATCTCGTCCACCGCTCGGGCGACCGCCCGCCGGCGATCGACGTCCATGTTCTGCGTCGGATCGTCAACGAAGAGAAGATCGAGCCCGTGCCCGGCCGTCTCGGCGAGCGCGAAGTTGAGCGCGAGCGCTGCGGCCGTCATCTGCCCGTCGGAGAGCACCACCCGCGCCTCGCGGGCCGACTTCGAATCCCCCTTCTTTTGAACCATGAACAGATAATCGACGCCCTGCGAGCCGCCCTTCTTCTTGGTCTCGACCCGGAGCTCGTCGAAAAGCCCGTGATCCACGAGGCGCTCGTATAGCTCCTGCGCGCGCGGCCCCGCGGCGTCTAGACTGCTAGACGCGAGGCGCTCCTTCGCGGTCAAGATCGCGTCGGCGACCTGCTTGGCGTCAACTGCGATGCGCGTCATGTCCTTTTGCTTGTCGAGCGATTCCTTGTGCTTGTCCTTAAGACCAAGGACCGCCTTCTCGGCCTCATCGAGAGCAGCGCGCGCCGAAATGACGGGAGCCAATTCGGTCGCGAGACTCCGTTCCTTAAGCGTCAAGCGTTCTAGGTCCTGCTCCAAAGCCTTTTGCCCTTCGGCAAATGTCTCGCGCTCCTTGGCGAGCACCTCCAAACGCGACGCGAGCGCGTCCGCGATTCTGCGCTCGGCGAGTCCCGGATCCTCGAGCGCGTCGGCAATCTTTCCCCGGAACTCGTCGAGACGCGCCTGCGCGTCGGCAGCCTCTTTTGCGAGGAACTCCGCTCGCTTGCCCGCCTCAGCCGCCTCGGCCGCCGCCGCTTCGGCCTTCTCCATAGCGCCTTTGAGCTCCTTTTCCGCTTCGCCCGTGAACTTCGCCGCTCGTTCGCGCACCGCCTCCGAACCGGCAGGCTCGAGCGGACGCTCGCAGACGGGGCAGTCGGTCGCCTTTTCCCGGTCGATATGATCGGCGGCATCGGTCAGCAGGGAGAGAAGACTGTTCGCCGCCTTGAACTCGGCGCGCGCACGCTCGAGAGCGTCGTTTCGCTTCTTGACTTCCGCAGCGAACGCTTCCTCGTCTCCCCAGGACTTACGGTGTTCCTCGAGCGCCGCCGTCGCCGCGTCGCGCGCCTTCAATCTCTCTGCCCAGGGCGACTCGAAGCCCTTTAGCGCCGCGATCTTCGCGTCGATCGGCGACAAGTTCTTGTGAAGAGCCGATCCTCCGCGAATATCTTTCAACCGCCCCTGAAAGCTGTTTCCGTAGCCGCGGACGTCCTCGACCGAGGCGACCTCAGGAGCCGCCTCGATTGCGACCTCGTACTTCTTCGCGGTCTCAAGCAAATCCTTCGACAGCGCCGCGTAGGCTGCCTTAAGACCGGCCGGTTTAAAGTCCGCATCCCGAAATCCGGCTTCGCGAGCGCGGCTCCTTGCCTCGTCCAACGCCGTTTGGCGATCCTTTTGCCGGTCGCCCAAACGATCCTTTTCGGCGGCCATCGCCTCGCCCCACTCCTCGGCCGCCGTCAAGAACGGCTTTTCCTTGACGATGCCCTGCAACGCCTCAAGATCCTGCATGCCGAGCAAGCGATCCATCGCTCGTTTGCGGTCCCCGGCCTCATCCGAAAGAAGTCCGCGCACCCGCCGCTGATGCAAAAGAACGGCACGGGAGAAGGACTCCATGTCCAACCCGAACAGACTCTCGAGCTTCGCCGCAGCCTCGTCGTCACTCCAGGTCTTCCCCCCAAGCGAGACGGTCAAAGAACTCTGCTGCCCCTTACCGGCCCGGTGAATCTCGAGCGTTTCGTCGTCTCGCGAGAAAGCGGCCGCGGCCGACCAATCGCCCGTCGCCCCGACGGCCTTGAGGAACTTCTCGACCGACTGCTTGGGAAGGACCCCGCCGTGAAACTCCCCGAACAGGGCCCAATGCAGTCCCTGTGCGATCGTCGACTTTCCCTGCCCGTTCTTGCCGTGCAGGAGCGCGGGCTTGCCGTCGAAGTTAAAGGTTTTCTCGCCCTTAACCCCGCGAAATCCCTTGAGCGTGACCGATTTCAGACGCCAGCGATCGGAGGCCATTATTCGTCATCCTCCGGTTCCTGGATTAGGGCGTCGAACGTTTGCTGCGCCGCCTCAGCGCCGCCTTGTTGGTAGCTGGCCCACACGTTGCGCCAAAGTTCGACGGCGCTTTCTCCGGCTCCGGCCTCGCGCAGGGCCTTTTCGACTTCCTCGGCGATTCTGGACATGGGACGGACCTCCTCTCCATCCCCAGAACGAACCATTTCGGCGGATGTCACAGACGAATCTCCCATCATTTGCTCCGAACGCGCGAACAGTCGCAAGAAATTTGCGCTTTGAAAGGACAATAGGCGGCCCTCACACGCTCACAATAGTCTGTCGCGCACTGGTCCGGTTTCGACCGGCAGTGAACGTACACCGACCCGAACGATTTAAGAGGTCGCCGGCCGCCGCGAAACGGCCGGTCCTGATGCGCGACCTGGTTCTTGAGAGATTCCTCTGAAATAGGCCCCGTCTCAGGTATTGCGAACGCGACATCGTATTTCCCGACCGGGTGCTCAGGCTCGATAAAGCCGTACTTCGCGCTCAAGATCAACCAATCCACCTTTTCCGCGTTCCCGGACTGAAGCCAGTTTTTAAAACTCTCACCCGTGTAGGCTTCTTTCGCGGGGGTGTAAACCGGCTCGTCGCGATCATCCCAAAACTTGTGGTTCGTGCAGATAACAATGTGGAGCGTCTCTACAGAAAGCGCGGGCTCCGATGCGTGTTCCGATCGTTCGCCCAAACGCTCTCGTTCGATGTGCTTCGCGCAGCGTTCCGCGATCGCCAAGGCCTGCGCTCGAAACTCCTTCTTCGGCAGCTTGCGAACCACTTGCTCTGCGTAGTAGTACGCCTCTTTGTAGCGGTCCTGCTCTTCAAGCTCGACCGCGAGCTGGAGCATGTACCAGGGATCGCCCTCCTGGGTGAGGTGGCGCTTGAGACATGCGACCCGCTTCTTCGGGTCCGCGTTCTCTCGGCATTTTCGGGCCTTCTTAACCGCATCCGACCAGCTGGTCATAGCCCCTCGGCGACATGAAATTGGGCGAACAGGGCAAAGTGTATCCCCGGAATAAAAATACCGCAACCCCTCCGGAAATCCCTATAAACTAAAGAAATCTAGATAATCGCGCGACCCCTGATAGGGAATCTTCATCCGCTCATACTCAACCGGCGATTTCCCCGCCGCGGCCCACGGAGAGCGCCCGGGGGATGCCGCGTGCCGCCAGTACGAGAGCACGACGGCCGAGCCGGGACTCCTGAGTTCGGCACGCTTCCAAACGGCGCCGAGCGTCTTCATGTACCGTCCGCCGTAGTGATGATGGCCCGAGTCGAAAATGATCAGAGGCGAATCGTCTTCACCGACACTTTTGCATCTCCTATTCCGGCGACCCGCTCTCCCCTTACGCGACAGCGCCTTCCCCTCAGATCGGAGTGACCGCGACATTCCGCATCGGTCTGAGGCCGCCTCCTCCCTTTCGAGAAGAACCCCCAACCGTGCCCTGGCCCGATGAACGGCGTTGCGGACGCGCCCCTCACGGCAACCGAATCGTTCCGCGATACCGGCGTAGGTATGGCCGTAGAAGTCGCGGAGAATCAGACAACGCCGATAGAACGGGTTTCTGAGACGAAGCAGCTGCCTCCTGACAAGACGCCGCGCCTCGGGGATCTGAAGCAGCAGCGAAGGCTCGCTGCTGCGCAGCTCCCTGAAGTCGAAGGTCGCCGACCGTCGCTCGCGATCCGCATCCTCCCCGTTCGGGGAAATTTCCGCGGGACCCGATAGCTGGGGAGGCAATCTACGTCGGCATCCCTCAAACGCCTCGGCTCGCCAAGCGTCGAGAACGCGCCAACGCAATCGTCTGACGATAAACCCGCGCCAGGTCTGCCTATCCGGATCATAATGCCTAAGCGCAGGCCCGAATACCGCCTCCAACACCGTATCATGCGCGATGTCATCGGCGCCGCCGTGTCCGACGAAGCTCCGCTCTCCTGCACCGCCGATCAAGGCGGCCGCCTCCGCGGTCAGGATCTCCAGGCTCCTCAAAGCCAGATTGTCCCGCGCGTGAACATCACCGGCACTCGCCCGTCGCGCCAGTTCACGACACTCGAGTTCCCTTTGATCTGCAACGGTCATACCGCCTCCCCGGCGCAGGCGTGTATTACGGGATAACCCGCTGATCCTGCGCGTCGGTAGGCGGCAAATCGCCGCTGAAAATAGACAACAAAGGCCGAAAGGCGGCCGATCGGGCCCTTAAGGGCGGTAATTATCGTCGGAAAGCCGCCGGAAGGCGGCTAAGGATAGTTACGACTACTAACAGTATACTCCGCAGTCTTGATTTGTCAAGAGGAGGGCCCGAACGCCAGGGCCGACGAACCGGCGCCTCTGCGGCGCCGTCGTGGCGAGCCGGCAGGGACTCGCGAGGCCGATTCGACGGGGTAGCACCGCTGGGGAAAATCTCATCCGCAAGCCCCGGGAAAGGGGCTCGTG
>Ga0210038_1000361_pt1 | contig 29626 bp, 36 predicted proteins | sample CryGeyCG2114_020_FD_183970 | JGI IMG/M metagenome (GOLD analysis project Ga0210038, IMG submission 183970) | Groundwater microbial communities from aquifer - Crystal Geyser CG15_big_fil_post_rev_8/21/14_0.20 (SPAdes) (version 2) | ecosystem: Environmental > Aquatic > Deep subsurface >... | reverse complement strand
ATGGACTATGATTTAGGATATTTTGATGAGGAGGAACGGAAGTTCCAGCCTTTAGACAATCCCTTTGGGGCTAAAGTGTTACCGATGTGTCCGGTATAATCTGTAACCTATGTCTCCGGTACAGACCCTTTGAAAAAAATGGGCCCACAAGGACTTGAACCTTGGACCAACGGATTATGAGTCCGCTGCTTCTTTTTAGAGGGCTGGTTATTAATAAAATGACTCGTTGAATAATCACTATTTTTCAATGGGTTGTGACTTTATCAAGCGTTTTGTTTTTGTTTAATTTTTGGTCGGACCACTCAAATTAGCATAACAAATCACAACAGTGTGGGAGGTTTCTCCCACGATTTTCCCACGGTGTTTCGTATTGCGATTGCGCCTTTACTTTTTGATTTTAAATGGGTAGTGGTGCTGTATTTTTTCGGGTTCAATAAGTTTTCAAATAGATAGCTGGCTCGTGTGAATGGTTGGGTCATCTATAGATTATTTTAATTTAGTTTCTAAACTATTTGACATTTGAATAATATAAATAGTAAACTAACTACATGAAGAAACTATACACCGTTACCAAAACTAACCTTGAGCTTTTTTTGCAGATAAATGATCAACTGCGCGAAGCAACTGCCCATTCTGAAACGAAGTTTTATGCTCAGTTTAAAGATATCAGTATCTTGCAGGCGCATATCATTTTAAGTATTAATTTTCACCGTCCTTGCAAGATGAGCCAAATTGCGAAAAGTGCCAATCTTACATTGGGGAGCGTGACACAAATTATCGATAAATTAGAAGATAAGGGTTATGTCAAACGCCAACGTTCCAAAGAGGATCGTCGAGTTGTTTTTGTTGAGCTCACTGAAAAGGGGCGAAAAGTCGTCGCGGCCAATGAACAGCACGTTAAGCAAGTCGGCAAGGAGGTTATGCAAAAGTTCAGCCAGGATGAACAACGATTATTTCTTGATTTCTTCCAGCGTATGGCGAAATAACAATAATTAGGTGGTAACAATGAATAAGTTGTCTTTATGGCGTCAGACAGAATATCTCAAATTCTATAGTTCCTTTTTTCTTGGGAATGTTGGCGATTGGTTTGATTTTTTTGCTCTACAAATCATTTTTGCGCATAAATTTAATGCGACGGCTAATGGTATCGTTTATATGTTATGTGCTTATATGCTGCCAATGATCTTGTTGGCTTCATTGGCAGGCAGTATGGCTGATCGCTTTAACAAAAAACGGCTGCTCTTACTTACAGATTTATTTGCCGGTTTCTTTACCGTGGCGCTTATATTTGCGTCAAGCATGAATGCTGCACTTGCCTTGATTGCTGTTCGGTCTTGTGTGATCGCTTTTAATTCAACAGCTCAACAAGCTACAAGCAAGCTTTTGCTTCCCAATGAGTTGCAGTTAAAAGCTTCGTCTTATGAAAAAGTGGCTTTTCAGTTGTGCCGAATCATTGGGCCTATGCTCGGCGCAGTCGTTGTTGCTATTAGTACTCCTCAAGTTTGTTTGGCTGTCAATGCGGGTAGTTTTTTTATTTCTTCAGGTATTTTGTTATTTTTAAAGCCTATAAAAGACACGCTGCTTCATGATGAGCCCATTAAAGAAGGTATAAAAAAGAAAGAATCTAATTTTAAATTAACGTTGAGGTTGGTTAAGCAAAGCCAATTGCTAAAATATTTAGTGCCGCTTGTTTTGTTGGGCTCGGTTTTTATTATGATGGTTGAATTACAATTGGTTATCTTATTGCGTGATATTATTCCTTCGCGCCCTAACTTATTGGGGTATGTGATTGGATTTAGTGCCGTAGGCTCAGTATTGTCTGCCTTGTGGTTGAGCCGTAAACAGGCGATTACTCAGTTTGGTTGGTATATGGTGCTGTGTTACCTGTGTGTTGCCGTAGGCTACGGTATTATGGGGCTTTATCATACCGGCTGGCCTATTGAGTTATTTTTCTTCGCTTCACTCTTATCAGGCTTCGGGCTTGGCATCGTGTTCGTTTTGCAGACGTATGCGATTAAAAAAGAAATTCATGGAAAACAAATGGGTCGTGTTTCGGGTGTATTATCTATTTTGCAAGGCGTTGCTTATGGTATTGGCGTCGGCTTCGGAGGGAGCTTAATTACTACATTCGGAGCTCGCGAAGCATTTCTGGGTGTTGCTTTAGTGTGCCTGTTGTTAGGGCTCGGAACGATCACACTGAGTGATAAGCTGCGCTCAACTCAGGAGCTGGCATGCTTATAAACTTACCTGATGGAATAAAAATTTATTACAATGTTAACGGGAAAGAAAATAAAATTGATATTTCGCAGCCAGTATTGATTGTGCTGCATGGCGGCCCTGGCTTAGCCGATCACACGCTATATGTACCGTTTTGGTCGAAGCTGCAAGATATTATTCAGGTTGTTTTTATTGATAGTCGTGGACATGGTCGCAGTGGTGGACGAGATGACACTGAAAGCTGGACGCTGGAGCGGTGGGGTAAAGATATTTATGATTTTTGTCAGGCGCTCAATATTAAGCGGCCGATCATAGCGGGCATTTCATTCGGAGGCTGGGTTGCTTTATCGTATGCAACGCAATATCCCAATCATGCATTAGGATTATTGCTTTGTCATACAGAGGCAAAAATAGAGCCAGAAATACGTAAACAAGCCTATGCGAGAAAAGCTCGGCTATTAGGAAAAGACAGCGATAAAATTGTTAATGTTGTGCAACGTATTTTCGATTGGGAAAGTGGTGAGGTTTCAAGAGAGCTATATATAAAATATTGTTTGCCGCTATATTCAAGTCATCCCTATGATGCGAATACATTTATAAAATGCATTCCAAATCCAAAAGTTTGGGATGTATTTGGAAAGAAGCAGCATGAGTTTGATTTTTTGCCTTCATTACACAAAATTGAAAGCCAAGCGCTAGTTTTGACAGGAGAGCTTGATCCGGAGCACCCGCCAGAATTTTCTAAGGCTATGGCCAGAAAGTTAAGACATGGAAAGCTGAAGATAATCAAAGGCGCGGGTGTGCCCGCTTATCAAGATAAGGAAGAAGAAACTTTTAGAATTTTAGAACAGCAAATTCAAGACTGGCTAAAGTTAAGTGATTGAGGTTTGAGTCACGAATGGCTGAATAAGGAAAGTAGCTTCGATTATTAATGCTGTACGTCACGGGGGACATGCGAATGTCCGTCGTGACGTACAGCGTACGTTTGATTCAAATCCATTAAAAACATACGCTTAAGTTTTAAAAACGATTCTCAATCTTTGTGAAACACTCGTGACAGCTCATGGCGTGTCATTTTTTCAGTAAAAAATAAGTGATATGCCATGAGCGGTTATCGCTCAACGAAGTATGATCGATAGCGTGCCGTGTAAGCTATCAAGATAACCTTGGTTATCTCGGCAACCCCTGCTTTGTGATGAAGGCTAATTTATCATAAAGTATTTAACTGGTCTCGTAAGAGGCTTAAACAAGGACTTGATGAAATCTAAATTTAAGTGAGTGATAACGCGGCAAAAACAGGCGAGGAAGAGGAGTTTATAAATAATACATGACGACCCCGAGCCTGTTTTTAACAAAGTTAGCACCACTTAAATTGTAGAGTTCAACAGTCGAAGATGGCTAGCTGTGAAAGCCATCAAGTTAGCGCACGCTACTTCAGCATCCTTGTTTTATTCCGTGTGCCTAGTTGTAATAAAGCAGTCCCATTAAGCAATGCATTGGTTCTATTTCTTAGCGTTGGAGCATTTATTTAACTTGCCCCATTCTGGGGTTTTTAATCTGTGATATGCCTTAGCTGATATTTCGAAAGAAGAATCAATATTAAGTCATATTGTATTATTTATTTTATAAAACATAGGAGGTTAGCAATCAGCAGTAAGCTGTATTTTTATCATGACGCTAAGGCTTAAGCGTTAAAGCGTGAGCTTTTATTTTTTATGTTCTTATTTTTGGCACAAAACCCTATTGGTTTATGACCGATGAGGGTTTTGAGGGCGACCTTACCCGACTGGGGCAGTTTTTCTGTCCTATCGCATCATCGTGATTCATTCACACATGTCTGGCTTGATCAGCATGGGATGCAACTCCACTAATCTAAATTTTCAATACAGTCAGCCAAAACCACTGGGCTTAAGCAAAAAGCGATCTACTTTGTTAAAAGCTCGCTCGCAATCCTCATTGACTCATCGTGTCAACTCCGGTTGCTTGCTCGCTTTTGCCTCGTATCTCATCTTTTTGCCTAAGCTCAGTGTTGTCTTTTTTAGTTAAACCAAAAACATGAGGAATATTGCCATGAGTAATCGACACAAATTTGTAGGATCATTGATCACGATTCTTAAACACAACAAAGACGGTTCTTACCGCACCCAAAATGATCGATCTAAATCGTTAATCGAGATAGCCAAGCAGCTTTACCAGGATGGCTATCAACTGGAGCACATCCGACAGCTTAAACCTAAGTACATTTGGCATTTAGTTGAAAGCTGGAAATCCAGCACGACAGTGGGATGCTTACCACAGAACTCATCCTGTTGGGACGAAAGATCAGACAGTTGCACAAGGAAAAGGGGTTTTCTCAGGAGAACTTTGCCAATGACGTTGGTTTAGCTCGATCTTTTTATGGATGCGTTGAAAGAGGCGAGAAGAATATTACTTGATGCGATTTTTCACTGGCCCTCTTACCCAGAAACAGCCGAGCTTTTTGATCGAATGACCGCCATGTTGGAGGTGGTAAAGCAGGATCTGGATAAAGTGGCTTTTTGGATGGCGGATTAACTAATAACAAATCTTGCTTTTGTATGACGAAACTATATAATAATCATGAATTACAGTAAATATTATGAAAGCAAATGACAATAAAAGCGTTTTTAAAAGCACACCCCGTTTTCCGTTATGAAGCTTTTTCAGCTTATATGCGTGAACAAGAAGGGGCAGCTCGGGAGGCTTCGATTCGACAACGCTTGAATTATTATCATAAAACCGGCAAAGTAAGCCAGATTCGCCGATCTCTCTATGCCGTTAACCCCGAGTTTAGTGTTGCTCCAGCAATTGATCCTTATTTGATAGCCGCTTACGCAACCCCTGAAGCAATATTGGCGTATCATACGGCGTTAGAATTTTATGGGTTGGCTTATACCACGTTTACTGAGTTAGTTTTTTTAGTGAATGCACAAGCGAGGGATTTTGCCTTTCAAGGTACGCATTACCGTCCTGTCGTGCAACCAAAAACGTTGATTGATCAACAACAAACGACTTATGAAGTCGATACCGTAGAACGACAAGGCTTACCTATACGCATCACCAGTCTTGAGCGTACCTTTGTCGATGTATTAGACCGATCTGATTTGGCAGGGGGTTGGGAAGAAGTGATTCGATCATTAGATCACATTGTTAACATTAATATAAAGCACGTTGTAGACTATGCGCTATTGCTGAATAAACCTGTCACTATAGCCAAGGTAGGTTACTTTTTAGAGCAGTTGCCAGATTATTTGAAAATAGAGAAACGACAAGTGAATCGCCTATTAACGCACATACCACAACAACCATATTACCTAGAACCTAAAGAAAAAGGTCAAGGCAAAGGAAAATACGTGGCTAAATGGCAGCTCATCGTGCCTGAGATAATCATACAGCGTGGCTGGGAGGAACCAGATAGTGATGCTCTCTGAAGAAACATTAAAACAAGAAGCGAAGCAGAAAGGCTATCGGCCGGAAATGTTAGAAAAAGTGTATCAGTTATTACACTTGCTGGAAGACTTGATGGCTGTGCCTTATTTAAAAGAACGTTTGGTGCTTAAAGGCGGCACGGCGATTAATTTATTTTGTACAGATCAATTACCTCGACTATCAATTGATTTAGATTTTAATTATGTGGGTTCAATCGATCGCGAAATCATGCAACAAGAAAAAGTCGAGTTAGAAAAGTTAATTTTAGACGTTTGCCAACGAAGGCGTTACGAATTACATCGGCATCCTCGCGCCCATGCTGGTGGTAAAATGGTATTAGTCTATCCGAGCACCTATGGTACTAAAGGTCGTTTGGAAATTGATATTAACTATATTTTTCGAGTACCCCTGTGGAAACCGGAGCAACGTCTCTCACCCAGTTGGCCAAAGCAAACAGCAATGCAAGTATTGGATATTCACGAATTAGCCGCAGGCAAGTTACATGCGTTGTTAGGACGTGAAGCGAGTCGCGATTTATTTGATAGCCATCAACTATTAACGCAGTGGCCGCTAGATCACAAAAAATTACGCTTGGCTTTTACTGTGTATGCAGGCATGGAGCGTGATGATTGGCAAACGATTACAACAGACAAAGTGACTTATTCAGTGAAGGATATTCGGGATCAGTTGATTCCCGTATTACACCAAGCCCAAGCGCCTGATTTTAGTACTCGTGAAATTACGCAATGGGCAGATCGTTTAACCCAAGAAACGAAAGAAAGCTTATTAGATTACGTCTTGCCTTTCCAAGCGGATGAAATCGCTTTTTTGAATGGGTTGCAGCAGCACAAAGAGATTCGCCCTGAGTTACTCAGTGATGATCCGCTATTCTGTCAGCGAGTTAGTAATCATCCGTCGTTGAAATGGCGGGTTAGAAAGTAAAGATATTCATTAAATAAGGAACAGCTATCACTGAACCAATGGCCGAAGTTGTTAACGTATCTCGAAGATGGCCGCTTAGACATCAGTAACAATCGTATGGAGCGTGCAATCAAACCCTTCGCGGTTGGACGGAAAAACTGGCTCTTTGCTAGCAGTGTTGCTGGCGCCAAAGCGGGCGCGATTATCTATAGCCTGATTGAAACGTGCAAAGCCCACAGCATCAACCCATACGACTGGTTGCGCCATGCGCTGACAGAATTGCCAAGCTGCGAAACCGTTGAGCAATACGAAGCTCTGTTACCCTTTAATTTTAAAGACCAGAAAAATTAATGCCCGTAAACCGGGTGCGTAATTTACCGCTTACGCTTATCCAATATATGAAGGATATCGTTATTGAGTGCAAAATAAATCGTTTGTTCATCCGCGTTGAATTTTGGTGGTGAATCAAAGCGCTTTTGCTCTGAAGGGGATAAAATAACAAGCTTAGTCATCTGACACCTTGGTTGTTAAACTGAATTTTCCAAGTTTGGCATGATAGAGCATTTCTTTAGGATTGACAATAGTGGTGATTACCACGATAATCACCTTATATATTTTAGCGCAAGAGGGCGCTTAATCAGGGATTCATTATGCCAAAATCACCGAAAGAAATTAAGCAGAAATTAACAGAACAAAGTATTGTTCTCAATTTAAATAATGAAGAATACAAAGGGCTTTTAAATGAATTAAAAAGTAAGATCCGTAATGCAAGACTAAAAGCCGCTCTGGCCGTGAATCACGAGGTGATTAGTTTATATTGGCATATTGGTCAACAGATCATTATACGCCAAAATTGGGGCAGCAAACTGGTCGAAACCTTATCAAAGGACCTACAAAACGCCTTCCCTGAAACGACTGGTTTCTCAGTGAGAAATCTACAAAGAATGCGTCAATTTGCTACATATTACCCTGAGTTCGAAATTATGCCACAAGCTGTGGCACAATTGCCGTGGGGTCATATTTCTGTTTTAATTCATAAGGTTAAAGATGACACCATTCGTTGTTGGTACGCTGAACAAGCCATTGAGCAAGGCTGGTCACGACCAACATTAGAACGCTATCTAAAAGAGGAACTCTATCAGCGGCAAGCGATTTCATCGACGAAGGCTTCTAATTATCTAGCTCGACTACCCTCCCCGCAATCTATGTTAGCTCAGGAATTACTCAAGCAGCCTTATAACTTCGATTTTCTGGGATTGCATGACGAAGCGCATGAGCGAGAAATTGAGCATGCATCCATTCAACACATTACTAAGTTTATGTTAGAGCTTGGTAAAGGATTTGCATTTGTAGGCTCACAAGTGCCTATCACGATTCATGATGATCAATTTTTTATCGATATGCTTTTTTATAATTTGCATTTGAGGTGCTTCACCGTTATTGAATTCAAAGCCACCAAATTTAAACCAGAGCACGCAGGTCAGTTAAACTTTTACCTGAGTGCTGTTGATGATTTAATGAAGCATAAGGAGGATAATCCAAGCATTGGTTTATTGCTTTGTAAATCACGAAATAAAATTGTAGCTGAATATGCGTTGAAAGATATTCAAAAACCAATAGGTGTTTCTGAATATCAATTAACGCGAGCCATCCCTGACAATCTACAAAAAGACTTGCCTTCTGTTGAAGAAATTGAAGCAGAATTAAATGAATTAGAAGATGATTGACAGGTCAACAATATGCGTCAACAATTAATAACCTTTCGTGAATTCAAATTGATGAGCCTAACAATTTTGTTGGCTATTTGTGGTTCGTTGGGTGTAGATATTCATCTTGCATCATTACCTCACATCATGACTTACATGCATACCACAAGACCGCATATGCAGCAATCCGTGACCTTCTTTATCCTTGGTGTTGGTTTAAGTATGTTGGTCTATGGACCATTATCTGACAAAGTAGGTCGTAAACCCGTTGTGATCTTCGGATTATGTTTGGCTTGTATTGCAAGTTATTCTGCCGCATTTGTTCAAAGTATCATGCCATTTTTGATTTTAAGAATTCTGCAAGGAGTTGGTAGCGGTGTATGCTGGGGATTGGGTCGCATTATCGCAGCAGATGTCATGCATGGTGAACGTCTGGCAGCCATTGGTTCTTACTTTACTTTGTTTTTAAGCTTATCTCCATTGTTAGCGCCCGCTTTGGGCGGTTATATTCAGCACTGGTTTGGTTGGCAGGCTAATTTTATTCTGCTTGGCAGTATTATTTTATTTGCACTCATATTTTTTATTTTATTTTTTGAAGAAACAAATAAACACAGACGCCCTGAAGCTTTTGCCTTATTTTCGCTCGTTAAGACGTATGCGTCATTTTTTCAAAACCGTTTATTCATTGGGTGTGCTCTACTGACTGGCATTGCGATGTCAGCAAATATATTTTATACCACTATAAGTTCCTTTATTTTTCAAAATCAATTTCACACAACGCCAATCGTATTTGGTTGGTTAACAGCTGTTGTTGGTGCGGCTGGGGTTATTGGAAAATTGTTTTCACCGTTTTTTATTTTACGACTCAAAAATCAAAAAACACTATTTCTTGGAATTGCACTCTTGTTATCGAGTGGTATCTTTTTATCAATTTTTACGTTTTCCGGCTATATCAGTATTGCTACTGTTTTAGCTGGCGTTTCAATCGCCATATTTGCGCTGGTATTTATAGGTAGTATCACGATGGCTATGGCACTTAGTCCGTTTCACGATAAACGTGGAAGCGCGGGGGCTTTATTCGGATCTTTTCAGTTGCTTATTTCTTTTGCCTTTAGCGCTATCGTTGCTACCTTCCCCCACCTAGGAACCAATACGTTAGCAGGTGCTTATGTTGTTTTGGGCTTATTAGGATTTGTTTGCTATTTTGGTTTAGTGAGAAATGCTAGATGAAAATAATCCCTCTACCAATATTTGACTCTATTGAAAATATCACTGATGAAAATGACTATTCTTATCTCAAAGAAGGCTATGATTTAAATGATATTAAAATCGCAACAAAATTTTTAAAATCTTACAAAGGCAGTCAAGGGACTTTTAATTCATATCGTCGTGAAATTGAACGACTCATTCATTGGTGCGTGTTGATTACTAATAAATCATTAAAAGAATTAAAGCGTGATGACATGGAAAATTTTATTCATTTCTGTCAAAAACCACCTAAATCATGGATAGGAAAAACAAAGCCGCCTCGATTTCTTGTTAAAGATGGTATACGCATTCCTAATACTAAATGGAGACCATTTATTGTTAAGCTTTCCAAAATAGAGCGTCGCAAAGGTATGGACTTAGACAAAAACAATTTTGAACTTTCACATGGGTCTCTGCGAGAGTCATTTGCTATATTAAGTAGTTTTTTTAACTATTTATTGCAAGAGGAATATGTTCCTGTAAACCCTGTCGCCATTATCAGGCAAAAAAGTAAATTCATACGAAAAACACAGGGGCAACCTAAAATTAGGCGATTATCAGAATTGCAGTGGCAATATGTAATTAAAACAGCAAAAAGCTTGGCAGAGCTTGATGCTGATGTTCATGAGCGTACACTATTTATTATGTCAGTTTTATATTCCATGTATCTTAGAATTTCAGAGCTTACTGCGAGTGAACGTTGGCAGCCGCAGATGAATCATTTCCATCGTGATAGCGACGGTAATTGGTGGTTCACGACTGTAGGAAAAGGTAACAAAGAACGTCAAATTGCAGTAAGCAATGCCATGTTAAAAGCACTAAAACGCTGGCGGAAACATCTGGGATTATCTGTACTACCCTCACCTGCCGATCAATCACCTTTGCTTCCAAAAACTAAAGGCAGCGGACCAATTAAAAGTACAAATTATATAAGAAAAATTGTGCAATACTGCTTTGATCAAACTATCGATCAACTTGATCAAGATGGGTTTTCTGAAGAATCTGAATCATTAAATGAAGCAACAGTACACTGGTTAAGGCATACAGGTATTTCAGATGATGTTAAAATTCGGCCTCGTGAGCATGTTCGTGATGATGCAGGACATAGTTCTAGCGCGATTACTGACCGTTATATTGATATCGAGCTGAGAGAACGTCATCGTAGTGCTAAAAAGAAAACAATTTCTGATGAAGATTAGGTTAATTGTTGTGCGACGAGTGACACTTTTGGACCGCTTTTGGAGTTTGACCCATAAGTGCAACTACTGATACTTTATTCAAACGCTACCTTTAAACCAAGTGCAATCAAGATCATTCCGGCGACTCTAGCTTGTATTTGCTTAATTTTCTGATTTTTTAATAAGACGGATTTTAATTTATGGCTAAAAAGAACGACTGCGCTATTAACACATGTGCCGCTTACAATAAAAATCAACCCTAACAAAGCAAACTGACAAAACAAGCCTCCATTTTCCGGCTGTACGAACTGAGGTAAAAAGGCGATAAAAAATACCAAAATTTTTGGATTTAATACATTCGTAACAAATCCATCAAGGAAAAGCTTGCCAGCACTTATACTGGCTAGATTTTTCGAGTTGATTACCATATTGTCTTTTTGTTTAAATAATTTAATTCCGAGATAAACTAAGTAAATGGCGCCCATAAATTTTATGGTATTAAACAAAATGTGAGACTGAATCATTATCGCCGATAAACCAGAGGCAACAACGAGAGTATAAACTAATAATCCCACAGATATTCCCGCGACTGAATAGAGCCCGCCGCGCAAATGATACGCCAAGGTTCGAGAGATAATAAAAAGCATATCTTGCCCCGGAAGAATGTTTAGCATTAAAGAAGCTAAAATAAACAAAAAGATCGTGTGAGCATTCATCTTACTCCTCCTTTTCTTAGTTCATCCCGCGCTTCCATAACAATCGAGTCTTTATGCATCTCTATAAACAAAGCCACTTTTGGATACTTGAGCCCCTACTTTCGATAGGCATCATCTTTTGAGATAGAGAGTTTATGATTTTGAGCTTCAAGCGCCAAAATAAACGGTTTGTACCCATCAGTGTTTACAATATTCCAAGCTTTTGTATAAGCTTTATCCGGCAAACTCTGATCCATGGCTATGATTGCTTTGAGCTCTTTCTTTTGGCCTAGCTTCAAATAAACCGCTTTTTGTATAGCAAATAAAAACAAATGTTGTCTGACCACCCAAGATAAATGGGCGTATTTTTTTAATGGCCCTGCGTATGGAGGTGTCCGTCCATCAAGATATACATGCAAAAGTTCATGGTAAATAATACTTAATGTCACAGGTAATGATAATGGCTTTTTAATAAAACTTTTCAAAGAGTAGCGCATGTTGACTAAAAGAGGCTGGCTCATTGAGGGAAAATTACATAAGGTGAGCGAAACGAGATAGCTTGGCATACGAAACGGCATATGAACAAGGTTTTGCGTTGTATTTAGTAACTTTACACCTTCTTGATTCCATGCTTGTTGAATACTGGGCAATCGTTGCAATAATTCATTTCGCCAGACTGGCTTAATGTTATAATGCATTTTATTAGTACAGACCATATCAAAGATTTTTGCATATTGAATCCGAACTTCTGGAGTTGCAGGTGCTGCTTCTACACCATTGCTATAAAAACCAATTAAGCATATAGAAAAAATCAAAAGCCATTTTGTCATAGCATCAACCCTAATTATTTACAATATCCAACTTTGTCAGAATACGTGCTTCTCAGTCAAATTAGTTCCATAGTGTTCTAACACTTGGCAGATTCTAATATTATGCTCCGTAAACCAGCGTTGCCTTGCACCTTTTTTAACAGCAATATGCTTAACATTATGGCGCCAATTATTTAAAGCTTCGGGGCTTGAAAAATAAATCGCTGAAATCGAATAAATCTCTCCGGTTTCGAGTGTTTCATGACAGCTATCCATGCCTAAGTAACCTTCATTTTTATTGGCTTCAACAAAGGTACTGTCAAGCAATGCTTGATACTGATCATAATCGTTACCATGGTGGATATTTGTCGAAATAGCCACATAGTATGGTGGTTCAGGTGTTCGCAGTAGCCTTAGTTTGCTATCAAGTGGCTCAAGTGAATGTGGGCTTAGAATTGTTGACACTACTGAAAATCCTCATTAGCGCATTAGCTGATGCGTGGGCTTTAATTGCTGTAGTATATTATCAATATCAACATTCGCTTCGTAAGCAGAGAGCTTACCATCTTCAAACAGATAAGTTGTTTTGCCGCTGTACTCAACTGTGCGATTAGTCATTTCTACGTCAAAAAAAGCATCACCAGAATGGGTTCCCTGCGCTTTCCAATTTACAACAACCGTTCCTGGCTTCACTTCATCAGCAGAAAGCCATTGGCTTGTTACATCAGGAAATGCTTTTTGCCAATATAAAACGACTTCAGATAACGTACTTGACCCTTTGCCAGATTTAACAGGGCTTTTAATAGCAACATCTTGTGACACTAGATCATCGATACTGTCGAGATCGGTTTGGCTCCAAAGGCGTTTTACAATCTCTTTTGCTCTTTCAATATTATTCATGGGAATGCTCCTGTTACTTGATCAGTCCAAAACCTGTTTGGCGACTGATCATTTAACGACTTTCTCGGCCTATTATTCAGTTTACCCATAGTCATCGCAAGCTGTTTAGCTGTAATTCGGCTAAAATCAGCCCCTTTTTTCAAATATTGCTTAACAGGCCATTGGTATTCTCATTTAACCCGCGCTCCCAGGATGAATACGGGTGCGCAAAATAAAAACCGGCTTTGAGCTTATCCGCAATCTGTTCGTAATACGTGCAGCCACCCAATAAATAAATTAATTGCTTCACTTATTACACTGAGAAATAACATTATATGTAATTGTAGGGCCACTTAGCGCACGTCCTTTCATACTAGCAGCATGAATGAATAATTGATACTTTCCAGGCAAAACACCAGTTGGCGCCGGGATCAGTGGCATTGGCATAATAAGATTGTCATTCCCAGTGTTGCTCAATTTTAGCAGGCCAGTCGTAAATAATTTTGAGCTGCCAAAAGCAGATTTTAAACCGAGGCTATCGGGTTCCACTATAGCCATGGAAGCAGCATCATTAGGATTAAATTTTAGTGGCCCTGAGTACTGCGGATTTGAATAATAATTATTCAAGTGCACAAAACTGCTAGGAGGATACACATCCGTCGTATTCACGCAAAGTGTAATCGGCGCTGGATTTTTACCATTCCAAACAGGCACACCATTATTTTGAGCTGCCGCCGCGTAGACTGATGAAGATAAACCAAATGTTGAACCGATTAAAACGGCTAAAGGCATTATTTTTTTCATGATAAAGAAGTCTCCCATGTTTATTTTGGTCATATTTTAATCGAATATGGGTTGAGTAACAACACTTTTTCGCAGATTTACAATGTGGGGTTTTGCTCTAGTAAATCAGTAGATCTCAGATAACCTAACGTTTTGCTAGGTCTGTAATTCAGTTTACCCGCGATATACTCCTTTAGCCGCTGCCATAACTTGACAAGCACACCTGAGCTCAGCAAACATGAACCATGCCACATCGGAGCCTTATGTTATGCGCCATTCCCTTGAATTAACGGTTGTCTCTATCACAAATTTTATCGTTGTGATTGCGTACGCGATTGCAGCCTTTCGTTTATTATGTCGATCAAGGTGTCTAACAAGCGCCTGGTGGTGGGCCATCAGCGGCACATTGATCGCCGCTTCTTCGCTGGTTGCAGGCGTTAATCATGGTTATTTTCAGTTTAGAATCCCCGAGGTTTCTTTAATTTTATACTTTATAACAGCGATATTAATTGGCTTAACAGCCACGGGAATCTACTTCACCGTTTTCTTGCATTTCCTTGCGCGATCACACATTAGAACCACGCTTAACATCTTAGCTGTGTTAGTACTGATTGTTTACACTGGGTTTATTCTGCTAGACAAAAGCCTCATCAACACTGAAAATCAGCTGGCGTATTGGCCAATGATCATCGACTACTGCATCCCTCTACTATTATTTTTCATCTTCAATCTTTGCTTTATCCGAAGCAAAGGCAGCGTTCACTTTATCATGTTCTTTCTTTTCATTATTGTCGGCTCAGTGATCCAACAATTGCCTATCCAAGCCTTAAATGGACTCATTTCTTCTGACATGCTTTATCACATTATGGGTGCATTTTCAGCGATTTTCTTTTTCTGCACAGGCAAAGCCTTGCTTAAAAAATCTCAGATCGACAGACACAATTTATCCACGAATCACAGCACCAAAGACGCTTGTTGAGTATCGACTTGCTGATTCAGGCTATTTGAAGAAGCCTCTGAAGCTTTATATTGCAACGCAGCCTTGGTCGCACTGGTGCGTTCATCCCAGTTAACCGATTTTATCGCTTGGGCCTGCCCTGCTTTTTCTTGAAGATTATGCTTAGCTGAGCTCTTAGCTTCCGAGTCTCTGGCTCCAACAGCGCTATCGGCATAAGTGGTAACAAAGGCCACCGCCATTAAGAACATTGTAAATACTAACGTTAAGCTTTTCATCCTTGATCACTCCTTAATCATCATTGGCATGATATATAGCACACGCCCTAGTTCGCCTCAACAGAAAAGAAATCAAGAAACGCTTTCACCTTATTATCAATCGGTTTTTGGTAGCGATAGTACGCATAGGTCATAACCGGCTTTTCTTGCTGACCCGGCAAGACAATACAAAGCTTTTTCTTCTCAAGCAAAGTATCTATAAAACTTTCAATCACCCAAATAAGCCCAAACCCTTGTAACGCCAAGTTGATAGCCGTGTTTGAATCATTAACCACTAGACAGGGGTTCAATGCCAGGGGCTCGCCACTGGCAAGGTACACTAGCTCTTTCTGATCTCTGCCGCCATGTGCAATATAGTCATGCTGCAATAACTCACTGATCGCCTTCGGCTTACCTTTTCGTTTCAGATAGCTTGGTGAGGCGCACAACACGTGGCGAGTCTTAATTAAAGGCTTTCTGACAAGATCATCCGCACCCGGTAAGCTGGTGCCAAAAAAAATATCCATGCCATACTTTTTAAAATCCGGCGCTTTTTCTTCAATATGAAAATCAAGCGCAATCTTCGGGTAGTTTTGCATAAACTTTCTTAAGCGTGGCAAAATATAGACCCTCATATAATACTCATTTAAAAACACACGCAGCTCGCCTTCAGGTTCTTCAACGGCCTGGAAAACCAAACGCTCAGCTTGCTCAACCTCACCCAGAGCCTTTTTGCAAGCATGATAAAACGTTTGCCCCATCGGGGTAGGCGTCGCGCCACTATGGTTGCGCTCAAGCAGCTTTACACCCAGATAATTTTCTAAGCGCGTAATTTTTCGGCTGACAGCCGCACTGGTTTGGTGAAGTTGCTCAGCCGCTTTTTGAAGCGTGCCGCAATCGGTCACAATCACAAAAGCTTGTATAAGATCAAGGCGATTCATAGGTATTACACTTTATTCAACATACATTAAAATTTTATAGATTTATTGAATATATATCAAGTTATAAAATTATCCTGAAAGAAGGAGTTTTATAATGAAAAATACAAACAATCACTACCGAAAAGGCAGCCATCAAGAAAGCGGACGAGAGCTTTCTGACCTCACTCACAGGGCACAGTCAGTTGAGCAATGGGTACACCCAGAAACACAAACGCCCCTACCCTTAGAGCTGATGTGCAGAATCTTCAAACACCTGCCCGGCCTAGAAGAGGGTCAGCAGAGCTTGATAAGCCTACTCTATGTGAACCATTACGTGAGAATGGCGGCACTGCATCACTTAGCCTTTGACAGACAGTACTTTCATCCATCATTCACAAAGGCCGGCTTGTTTTCATTGCGAAATCGCCATGTCACAGCGAACCTGCTAATTGAAAACCTGGTTCGCCGAATCAGTGACAATGAAAAGCGTCTAAACATCTTATCGTTTTGTTACGATATCGACCGATATAATAAAATCATGGCCGCCCTTCCCCTCAAGACCTTTATGTATGGGTTAAATGACAAGCCTGAAGAGCTTGCCGACTGGATTATTCGACTTATGAAGGGCCCCCTGTTTCGAGAATTTTGCCAAAATAACGCAAACTTACTGCACAAAAAATTTGAAGAAACCGGGTTTAAAGGCGTCATGCAAGCTTACAACTCGCTAAGGCAAGCCGAAGAAGCACCTTACTCTTCAAACGATATTCCGTGTGTATCGTGGGTCTAATAGCCAGGAGATATCACAAGGCTCATCAACAGCGCACGCCAGCTCAATACGCCGATCATCAGAAAAGATTGGCGTGTTGAACCCGCGCGCATTTTTAGATGTCCAAAGCTCAGCTTTATCCCCCTGTACACGAATCGCTTGGCCTTCGTATAAACCTAACACTGTTTTGCCAGGGTTAAAGATACAAAATTCTTTTAAACGAAGATCGCGTGTTTCGCCCTGGTGAGCAGGGTCATGCATGCTGTCGTCCATGTAGTGACAGTTAAGCTGAAAAGGAATCAAACCAAGACTGATCAGGTCGATAACATCGTTCGCCGGCCCCGGCATATCATTGTTCGTTTTAATCGTGGGGCAAGTGATTAATGTGCCCGCGCTACTGCCCATGTAGGGTAAGCCTGCGCTTGCCGCTTCGCGAAGCACAGCCAAAGCCCCCGTGCTTTGAAGCTTATAAAGCAAGGTCGGTGTATGACCACCGCCCACAAACACACCACCAACTTTAAACAAATCAACCTCTGTTATTCCACCTTTGGGGGCACACACACAAGCAATTCCCATGCGCTGCAGGCGATCTTGAGTGCTTTTAAAGTAATCGGCCTCAGACAGGCCACCAGCGCGCGCATACGGCACGAACATAATCGGCTTGCCTTGCGTAGCCTCTTCTGTGAAAAAAGCGTTTATCCATTTCTCAGCCCAGTCAAACAGGCCTGGCTTCTCGCCTTTCGGCAAACTGCCAGCAGCTTTACTGCCCGATAATAGCAAAAGATTAAGCTTGTGATTTTTCATGTGGATCGTTATCCAGTAAAAACAGTGTTAAATAAAATGCACACAACATCGGGTCAAGCACAGTAACTTGATACCCTTTTTGCCGAAGCGCCGCTTGCAGAGGTTTAGCCATGCTCGTAAAAGCCGTGCAACCAAAAACCAGCTTATCCACCGATTGCGTCTTGATGAAATTCTCTGCCTGTATCAACAACTCATCAAAAAGCGCGTCGTGATCAAGTAAGAGACTGAGATCGTGCAGTTTCATATCATGCGCGTAAAAATCTGACACCGAATAGCCGTAATCCAACCAGAGTGTTTTAAAGAGTGTCACGAGCTCGGCGTTGAGCGACAAAATGCCGAAACGTTGTCCGTCGATAAGCGCCGCCATTTTAAATGTCGCATAAGAAGGGCCGATAACCGGGATGTTAACCCCCTGCTCTCTAGCTTCCTTCATGGCCACATCAGCCATGCAATCGGTGATCACGCCACCAACCCCCGCTTCGCAAGCTTGCTGAATTTTTTCAAGGCAGAAGGGCAAGGCCTCAAGGTGGGTTGCCTCAGAATCGATAAACGCAGGCCCCTGATCAAGGTGGGTATGACTAAGCTCAACCCCTCTCCCCTTTAAATAATCAAAATCCTTAGGATCTCGACCGATCTCAAGCGGCGCGATGGGAGTGATGATACGTATCTCTTTCATAAGCCAGCCTATTTTAATCTTAGAACTATAATACGTCCCCATGAGCTCATAAACAAGCTCGCCGGAAATTGGATAACCCACCCTCGCAAGTTATCCCAAGCCATCATGGAAAAACCAAACACAGATTTACAGGACAGTGATCTTTTTGCTAGCGCGTTTAAATACGCCGCCATTGGCATGGCGCTCGTCTCCCCTGACGGCCAGTTTCTTTACGTCAACGAGGCGTTATGCAAAATGCTGGGCTATAGCGAAAAGGAAACGCCGCGGCGGCAACAACTACCGGAACTCCAAACTGGCCTTAGAGATTTTGTGCTACATGAAGCAGCTCAATGCATTAAGTTTCTAAAAAAGCGCATAAAAAACCCCTTTCGCATCAGCATTAACTTATCACCCAAACAACTTGATTAAAGCTATCAGCAACCTCGCCAAAGCGTTAAGCTTGCCCACAGTTGCCGAAGGTGTAGAAACCCAAGCACCGCATGGCTATTTAAAGTCACTGGGCTGCGATTACGCTCAAGGCTTTCTTTTCTCGAAAGCGATTCCTTTTGATGATCTCTTGAAATTTGCTCCAGAAAAAACACAAAAAGACTATTGAGCTAACAAATAATTTCGGATATCATTCCCTTCACTCTTCCAAGCCCTCCGCCCCCATAAAACGAAAAACTGATTGGTAGCTTTATAATGAAACTGACTTCTAAGCAACGTCTGTGCGCATTTTTTGTGAACCTGCTTATTCCTTTAAGCGGTATGAGCACAGACATTTACTTACCCTCATTACCAGCTATGAGCATGAAATTTCATGTTACAAAAGCCATGGTACAGCTCACCGTCACAAGCTTTACGCTTGCAATGGCTATATCACAACTCTTTGCAGGGCCAATTTCCGATGCTCTTGGGCGAAAAAAACTGATTATGGGTTCAACGCTGCTCCAACTGCTCAGTATCATTGGTATTTTATTCTCACCCAGCATGAACAGCATGATCGCCTTACGTTTCATTCAGGGCTTTAGCGTCGGCTTTATGATCGTGCCGGCTCGAGCCATATTAAGCGATGTATTTGAGGGCGATGCCTTAAAAAAACAGTTCAACTATGCCACCATCGCCTTTGCGCTGGGCCCCATTATCGCCCCCTTTATCGGGGGCCACTTGCAAGCCTATTTTGGCTGGCAAGCTAACTTTATTTTCATCCTGATTTATATCATTGTGATCCTGCTATTCACATTATTTTTATACCGCGAAACACTCAAAAACTCGCGTCAATTTTCGTTACATCATCTATGGAAAAACTACTATCAAATATCGAAGAATCATTACTTTTTATTCTGCTCACTATTTGTAGGCATCGCCTACGGTTATAGCGTTCTATTCAGTGTCTCAGGTCCCTTCTTGGTACAAGTTACACTACATCAAAGCGCCATCAGCTATGGCTTTATCGCGTTACTGATGGGGCTGGCCTGGTTTCTCGGCAACACCATTAACCGAGTGCTATTTAACTACAGCAAAAAGCTAAAAGTGAACTGCGCACTGTCAGGGATTTTTTTATCCGCCGTTGCGTTATTACTCTTTGCAAAATTTGGGTTTTTAAATCTACTCGCGCTTGTCATACCAACATTTATCTCAGTAATGCTAAGCGGCCTTATTTTCCCAGTTTATATCTCAGAGTGCCTAATCACTTTTAAGGAGCTTGCCGCCTCTGCGAATGCTTTTTTGTTTAGCGTAGTTTGGGTAATGTTTAGTGGGTTCACCCTAGTCTCAAGCCAACTAAAATCACAAACTCTTTACCCATATGGCATCGCATTTATGGGCACTTGCCTACTCAGCATGTTAGTGTACTACGGCTTTATTGCTCGAACTAAGCATTAAGGCAGCGTCCGAGGCGATACAATAGAAACAAACTCACAAGGCTCAAGCCAAAAAAATAGGCTGGCATGGCCACTAAACCAAAATGTCCAAGCCATGCCATGGCCGCCGTGATTAACGACACCAACAAATAATACGATAAGCCAAATACAGCGCCCGCTGTACCCAGCGCTTCTTTGTAGTGCACCAAAGCCTGGCCTAATGCAATGGGTGTCACAAAACCGTATGTTGTAAATACCAGGCCCATCATTGGCAACATAATCAACACCAAGGAAACAACAGGATGATTAGCGCTCACCCAGCCCAAGACGACAAAAGATAACATCGCTGCACTGCAGAGCAACATCAATACACCGCCGAGGATTAACAAAGCCCTGTAGCCTAAGTGCTTGCTCAAACGACGCGAAACAAACCCGGCACTGAGCGCAGAAAAGGCCAAGAGCAACCCTAAGCGACCAAATTGAATGGGCGTAAAGTGTAACATTTTGATAAAAACAAACGGACCTTGTGCGTAGTAACTGAATAAGATACCGTTCATAATACCTACCAAGCCCGAAGCCGACAGCACGCGCACATCACAAAGCATGCGCTTTAATACTGGCCAAACCGCTGACACTGTCATGCCTTTCGCGCGGGTTTCAGGCAGGCGAAGACTGGAAGCACAAAGTATCGCCAAACCCAAAACAAGCAACAAGATAAAGTTACTTTCCCAGCCAAACCACTGCGTGAGGTAGCCGCCAACAAACGGACCCACTGTGATGCACACAGCCAACACCACGCCGCTTAAAGAAAAAAACTGATGACGCTGACTATCATGCAAAGCTTCGCGCGCAATGGCTTGGCCCACCACAGAACAAGCGCTGCCGCCAAAACCTTGGACCAAGCGTGCGAACAATAAAACGTCGATACTGTGTGACAACGCACATAATAAAGCGCCTAAGGCATAAACAACTAAGCCAGACAATATCGCAACACGGCGACCCCAATGATCCGACAAACGCCCAAAGGAAAAAACACCGACCGCAAAGCCGATAAAGTACAAGGTCAATGTCCATTGCGCCAAAGTGTTACTCGTCGCCAGCGCATGCGCCATAGTCGGTAACGCAGGAGAATAAATATTTTCACTGAACTGCGGAAAGCCCAACAAAATGAGCAATAGCCAAACTGGCGCTGTTTTTATCATGACTGTTTTCCTTTTGTAAATTCTGCTAAACAGCAATTTAAAATTAACTGTTTATACGCTTGCTTTTGTGCACGGCTCAGTTGGATATGCGTTTGCAAAAACGGCGCATAGCAACTGTAGGCGATAAACAACATCACCAAATCAATATCCACCCCTACTTTCAACTCACCTCGACGCAGGAGTACTTTGAGCGCCTTTTTCCAACGCTCAGGCGAGGTGTATTCATTCCCCACGATAGCATCACCCTCTTTCACCACATGCTGCCAAGCCATCAACCTGGCAAGTTCAGGATGATTCTCATACGTGTTAAATCGATCATCTAAAAGACTTTCAAAAAATCCTGCCGCTGTCGTCATATCGTACTCGACATGCGCTTGCGTCGGCGCTGAAATCATGGCCTTGACCTCACACCACAAATTCGCTTTATCCGAAAAATGATGAAACAACAACGCCTTATTCACGCCGGCTAATTTAGCGATGGCACTCATTGAAGCGCCATCAAAGCCTTTCTCTAAAAAAAGCTGTTTAGATGAGTCTAAAATACGCTCGCGGGTTTTATCGGCCGAGGGGCGTTGTGTTTTTTGAGCCATGCGAAACCTTGATAGTTAACCTATAGGTCAATCATCTTATATTAAATTAACCAATTGGTCAAATATTGACGGTAAATAATGGCGCGGAGGTTTACACTGGAAAAGCAGAGATATTAAAGCAGCTCAGCGATATACACTTCATACGGTTTTGAAAGGCAACTCGCTAAGCGTTGCCCCAGCGCTTGCACGTAGGACTTCTCAAATTGTTTAGCATGCTGCTCAGCACTTTGCCATTGCTCGTACAGAATGAACTGATGTTCATTATCTTTCACGCGATGAACATGATAAAGTACACTTGCAGGCTCAGCCCGGCTGCCATCTGCCAAGTCTTTTAAAATCTGTTCAAGCTCAGCCTCTAACCCCGGCCTGGCTTCTAGCATGACCAGTACTGTATGCATAAACCCTCACTTGTTAACGAAACCTTAAGTTTAGAGAGTGTAACATACCACAATTTAATTGGAGAGCAGTCAACATGGAACCTGGTATTCTAGATCAACCGGGCTATGACGGAGACACCGAACAGAAAGCCGTTAGGGCAGCATACATCAAACATCTTCAACCCTTAACAGAAAAACGAGAACCAAAAGAAAGAACGCAACCTCAACGCCAACGTGACGCCATAGCCAGACTATTTCACGGCAAAGAAACCTGTGCAGCCGTTAGATACTCAGATAAAGAACAAGAAATTCAAATTGCAAGCAACGCTATTCATGCTCGCTCTCAACAAACCAACCAACATATTCGTGACATTACTGAGATGGCATCACTACTGTCTAATCAAAAAATTGACATGAAAGATGCCATTGTATTACTAAGCAATGGCGTTGCTGCACAGCTTCAAAATGATCATTGGCGTATATTCAAGGCAGCCAACACTGATTTACTTAAAAAGAAAATCATCAATCAGTTCTGCGATCTATTCAAGTCAGGAAAGGAAACAAAACACTGGCGAGACCAAAAAATTCGCGAACTTGCTGAACCAAAATCAGATAAAGACATTAAAGTTCTTCGTGCCGTTTCAAGAATGGCAAGAGATTTTATTAAAATTCGTCGCGCGATATCAAAAGCAATGAGCATAGCACCTAGTGAACCAGGCATATTGCAAGCTATTGCGAACAAAAAACTTTCGATACTTAAACTAAGTGAAGCAGAGGTTCACGCAGAAATGCGCATTATTGACAGAATGATAGCTGAAAAAACCCCCATTACTCCAGAAGAGTATATTGGCATATCACGACTTTGCTGTCCTCGCTGCGCCCTAGTTGTTGATTCACTCAAGATTAACACCGCAGGCCATCACCCCAATATCGGCAGAAACTGGGCGTTACCCAATTTTTTTAAGTCGCAGAGCCCACAACGAGATTGCGTGATCGGTGATGAGGCTGCTGAGCATTTAAAAAGAATTCCACCAACCAATCAAACAGGCACCCTATCTTTTCTCACAGATGGAAAAAAGCTTGGTCTTCAAAAAAGAAAAGGATACACCTTTCATGACTCATCTGACAGCGATGATCAATTTGGTATCAGTGACGATGAAAACGAAGTGGCAGATCTAAAGACCAACGAGCTTTTTCAGCTCCAAGTTATCAAAGAAGATCATTATGAAGAATATTTTAACCTATTGCGTCATATGCCACATGCGAGCATCGCAAGGCTTTATCAAAACGATCAAGCTGGGTTTCTTACGCTCGGATCACGCCATGTTGCACGACTGGTGAATCCTGATGAATTCGATGACGCTTTAGACTTCGATGAGCTTTTTGAGGTATACAATGACGATAGAGAGCTATTCGACTACTTCATAAGGGATAAAAACGATCTAATGTCTCAAGCTGGCCCACAGAGATTATTAGAATTATATAAAGAAAAACTAGCAGAAAAGAGATACAGATTAAAGCATAACATTGGTATTGATGATATTTATCCTTATGATGTGGATGCAAACGTTAAAGCCGAATTTGAGTCAGAAGAAGGCCTCGAATCATACGATAACGGCAGTGATGACTCACAAAGTAGAGACGATGACGATCACACTGAAAATCACTACTACCCACCAGGCACTCGAAACCCTTATGACGCAGATGATGATGACAGTGACGACTCTTGTGACCGATGTAGGCCGTACTAATACTGGGCAGCCCCGATGAGTGCCTTTTTTTCAGCCACACTCATCCGCTTAATCTTCGCCTCCATCGACAAAGCCTCGCTGCGATCTTCAAACGCCCAATACGCTGCCAAGCGCTTGGGTGGAAAGCTTCGCGTATACTTACACTTCGCACTACCGGCTACGTGTTCAGCATAACGGCGCTCGATATCGGTCGTAAAGCCTGTATACAACGCACCATTCTCACACTCGATGATGTAAACAAAATACTGTGTCATCGCTTAAGGCGCCTGCCTCGATACCACCAACATTGAAACAGCAATACGCTTTTCTTCAAAAGCGTCAATGGTGCGCCGACTAAACTTGGCCAATCCCAATTGAGTGCAATCGCGGACGTGAGGTCACACACGGTAATAAGCACTGCAATAAGCACAAAATACAAGCTCAAACCTTCGGTGGATTTATTCAAGTAATTTTTAATAATTTGCGGCAACATGTAGGTAAACCAACAGACATTGGACACCATACCTGCTGTGTCATAAAAATGCTTGCTACGATGCGTGAAACTTACATTATCAATGGCATAGCCGAGCAAGCCTAAAAAAACTAAGGTGATTAAGGCATAGCTGATCACCTCACTTTTTGAATGCAAGCCATAGCGCCCAATTTGATAATGTTCGATAAACAAACTCGCCAAGCCGACAATCGTCACCAAACGGTATTGCCACTGCATGTCGCGGCCAAAGCCGTACATCAAGTCGGCCATATAACCAAACAACAACAAACCGTGCATCCAGTAGCTTAAACCCTCGGTGTCTTTGCGCTTGAAGTTGAGCCACAACTGCGGCAGAAACCAAATGAAATAAATGATGGTGGAAATAGACAGGGTGATTTCACCCAAGGTGTGTATGTTCATATTGTCTTCCTACACCGGTACTAACCGGATCAGGTTCAAAGGGTTTAGCGTATGCAATCTCAGCGCCTAAGCGCTCCCCTGCTTTATTGAAAGGCTACTATATAAAAAAATACCTGGCTGGGCCAGATATTTTAGAAGCATTAAGGGGCCATCCCGAGGTTGCGGCTTATCGCTCTTCTCTTGCTTATTAACAAAAAATCACCCGCATCTTTCAGCAGTCTATACGCACCAACAGCCGCCAAAGAGCGCTTAACATCAATTGACAGCCACCCAAGAGCGGCAAATACGCATACGACGGTCGCTACCCTCGAAGCTGCTATAAAAACAAAAATGGACAGTTTAATGCGAAGCCTCAGCAACACGTTTGATGAACTACTCCGCTTACTCGAATCAACAATCAAGATCTGTGATAACGACTCCATCGTGGAAAAGGCTGATATAGTTTATCAGTGCTTATGCAAAAGGCTTACGCCGGATCATGATATGCCGGAGGATGCCGATAGGCTTGTCCCGGCGATTTATGCAACCGTTGATCTGCTGATGTTTGATGATGAAGGAAATCAAGACGCGTTTTACACTGATTTTAACTTCATCACAAATCACCAAGCTGACAAAGATTTAAAGGGCTGTATGACGTCGCTTAGCAACGCTCGCTTTACTGAGAGACCCGGTGTTTTGACCCTATAAAATGGGGAAAGCGCCCAAAAAAGGCCTGTGTCGAGAAGACAGTAAAGGGTTTTGCCGAAAAAAACCCGGCAAAGCCGGGTCATGATCAAGCGAATAACCATTCTACTCAGCCGAAAACTCTTTAAACGCACGCAGCGCATCAGCCGCATACATCAGCGACGGTCCACCGCCCATGTACACCGCCATGCCGAGCATTTCCATCACCTCCGCTTCAGTGGTACCTAATTTTTGCAAGGCTTGCGCATGAAAACCAATACAACCATCACAGCGTACGGCCACACCAATCGCAAGCGCGATTAATTCTTTGGTTTTTTTATCCAACGCGCCCTCTTGGGTCGCACCCTGCGCCAAAGCGGAAAAGCCCTTCATCGCATCGGGTATACCTTTGCGAAGGTCGGCCAAGGAAGCGGAAATATCACCGGTGATTTCTTTATAAGACTTTGTCATAACGTTTCTCCTTATCAACGATTAAACGGTAATAGCATTAACAATCGCGCCAAGCCACAAGTGCCTGTGATGCCGGCAAACAATAAGCCCAAACCAAAAAAGCCACTGATCAGCGAGTAATACGGTGAAAGTGTCAAACCCAACACCACGCCCAACACGACCATAAAACCAATAATAATTTGCACTTGTCGCATCACAGAAAAACAAAACCCCGTGGTTTTAACCGTACTGCCCCCCGCTTTTTTCCACGCAACAATCCCGCCATCTAGCATGTAAATGTCTGCATCTTGGTTACACTGCTGCACAATGGCTTTTGCTGCTTGCTCAGAACGCACGCCCGAGCGACAGTAAACCACACAAGGTTTTTCCACAGAATGGCCTTCTTGCACGCAGCGGTTCAAAGGCTTGGAGATGGCGCCAGAAATATGCTCGGCCTGGTATTCATCCGGCTCACGCACATCGAGCAACTCCCAATCTTTGTGCTCTGCAAGCAATTGCCTTAAGGTTTCAGCACTGATTTTTTGAACCGTTGTCATATTATTTCTCCTCACAAAAATATTCGTGCATTACATTTAATATGGCTTCTACTTCTTTGCCACATAAGGAATAATAAGCCTGCTGAGCTTCTTTTCTCGCCACAACCAAACCCTCTTCACGCAGCTTGGCCAGGTGCTGAGAAAATGCCGATGGGCTAAGCTTGGTGGAGGCCAGAAGCTCTGAAACCGATTTCTCACCGCTGACCAGCTGACACAAGGTGATCAAACGCTCAGGGTGTGCTAGCAATTTCAAAAAAGCAGCCGCTTTCTGGGCATTTTTCTGCAAGCTATCTTGAGCGGTTTTCATCCCAAGCCCCCTAATTAATTTAGATAAATCTAAATTAGTTTTATCTAAATTACAAGCTTTTCTCGATAAATTATTCTGTGATAGACTTCGGCCTCATAAAGGATTCGAGCGACATGAAGAAAAAACAAAAACCCACCCCATTGATCAGCTTGTTAGCACCGAGATACTGGGCTCTGTGGGCTTTTTTTGGCGTATTACGACTGATTGTTTTGCTACCCTACCCACAACTTAAATCGCTCGCCTTCAAGCTAGGCCCCGTACTCATGAAAGCCCAGGCTCGACGCGTGCACATCGCCCGAGTCAATCTCTCACTCTGCTTTCCCGAAAAAGATGAGCGCGAACGCGAACGTATACTCCGCGAGAGTTTTGGCTATGCCGTTTTGGGAATATTTGAAATGGGGCTGGCTTGGTGGGCCAGCGAAAAACGGTTTAACGCCATGATCACCATCAATGGCTTAAACATTTTCCATCATGCTTTAAAGCAAGGCCGCGGCGTTATCGGCTTATCAGGCCACTTCACACAGGCTGAACTCTTCATGCGCACCATGGGCAAGCAGCTGCCGCTAACCATATTTTATCGCCAACAAAAAAACGCTCTGTTTGAATGGTTTTCCGTGCGCCAGCGTCGAAAATACCTAAGCGGCTTAGTCGAGCGAAAAGATGTCGGCGGCTTTTTCAAGGCGCTTGAGAAAAACCAGGTGCTGGCTTACTTACCCGATCAAGACTTCGGCATTCGCAACGGCGTGTTTGCCCCCTTCTTCGGGCAGCAAGCCGCCACGATAACTGCGCTATCGAACAAGCTCTATCACGAAGGCGTACAATTTGTTTACGCATTTATACACAATACCGGCGATCTTCAAAAACCCTATGAAGTGAACAGCTATGCCTTGGAAAATTTCCCCACTCGTGACGAACTGAAAGATGCCATTACCCTAAACACCATCATTGAAGCCGCGATCAGGCAGCACCCTGAGCAATACATGTGGCAACATCGGCGCTTTAAAACACGTCCAGAAGGTGAGCCCAGAATTTATTGATGATCGCGCCTGGCTTTTAGGTGCTGACGCTTACGACGATTGGCCGCAACCCACAAGCCAATGAGCGGAAAGATAATCCAAATCGCAGAAAACGTGGCATAAACCGACGCCAAATAGCGCGCGTACTCTTCGCGATACGGTTTCTCCAAAGCCATAATTTGCTGATGACTGAGCGTTTTAGGGTTTAAGGTTTGCATAAAACTCACGCGCTCTTGATCGATAGTGGAAAGCGCAGGTTTAGCAATATAGTACGGTGTGATAATTAAAGCGGCTAGCCAAACAATGGCCATAACAATAACTAATATGCGGCGCTTGGCTTGGTTTTCAGTGAGCTGTTCGGCCATTGCCAACCCTCCTCTTTGCGGCTATGGTGTACACGTTAGACAAATTAAAAAGCCAGGTCAAGCACTATGCCCGCGAACAAACAAACCATCGATATTCAAGCGCTAGCCCCCGATTGCACGCTTAAGAAAACCGCCGAGCTTACACCGTTTCAATTCAAAGTATTGCGCGTTTGCTGCAAGATCCCTAAAGGCAAAGTCGCTACTTACGGTGATCTCGCCAAAACCTTAGGCTGCCGATCCGCGCAAGCCATTGGCCAGGCCTTAAGACGCAACCCTTTCGCCCCGCACGTACCTTGCCACCGTGTCGTGAATCAAGCTTTGCAGCTCAATGGTTTTGAGGGGCGCAAAGATAATGCCGCTCTCAATAAAAAAGCCAAATTGCTTAAAGCCGAAGGTGTAAAGTTTTTGGGTAATGGGCGTATTGACCCGGCCTGTTATATCGATTAAAAACCCTTCCCGGATCACGACCCGGACTACCCCACACCAAACTTCTCTGTTACAATGCCGGCACTCTTATGCGCCCGTAGCTCAGCTGGATAGAGTAACTGGCTTCGAACCAGTTGGTCGGGAGTTCGAATCTCTCCGGGCGCGCCAATTAAATCAAAGAGTTAAGAGTGTACACAAAAATTTAAAGGTCGATTTGATTTTAAAAAGTACACCCTGTGTACACCCCGGGATCACTAGGAGTGCTGCTGAACAAGGAAGAAAACGGGTTAATGATGACATTAATCTAAGTATCTATTTCTAGCTGTCGAATTTTTAAAGCGATACCAATGCGGCAACTTTCCAAGAAAGCAATTTCTTGGAAAGCTGTTACTTCACTTTGTAATAGCTTGTCGTTTTAAGAAAGCACCATGTGTCATTAAAATGGTGGAAGGCGTTAAGCCTTTGACGACCCCATCTGTTAAGGCAACTTGGCAGATTTTAACTTGTCGGCGTAAGCTGATTTTTAACTGCGCTGCATTGCGGCGCCTATTCATATCAACAATAGACTTGCCTCTGTTGCAAAACTATAACATGCGTGTCGGTTATCACAACGACCCAAAACCCTGTGATGCGTGGAGAAGGCATGAAACTCCACTCGTTTAGTTTCGGCTAGGCGATGTCAACCTTGGTTTGATAGTGGCAATTTTGCTGCTGCCCAAACCGTCCTAGTAATTTGCCATTGTCTCCTTGCAAAATGAACAATGGTTTTAAACTTGGCGTATCAACGCCCTTTAACTGAAAAGGCCGTTTGCTCTCATTCGAAGATGCAACGGTCTTTTTTATTTAACTCACTGCCCGGCTAATACACTGGCCGGACAGATTCCTAATAATTGGCTTACCCCGTAAGCCTATCCACTATTCGCTGCAA
>Ga0210038_1000355_pt1 | contig 30232 bp, 19 predicted proteins | sample CryGeyCG2114_020_FD_183970 | JGI IMG/M metagenome (GOLD analysis project Ga0210038, IMG submission 183970) | Groundwater microbial communities from aquifer - Crystal Geyser CG15_big_fil_post_rev_8/21/14_0.20 (SPAdes) (version 2) | ecosystem: Environmental > Aquatic > Deep subsurface >... | reverse complement strand
GGAGCTCTGTTTATTTCATCGGCTAAAATAAAATTAGCAAAGATAGGTCCTTTTTTAATTTTAAAGTCACCCTCTTTCTGGTTGTAAATCATAGTTCCAATTAAATCTGCTGGAAGAAGATCAGGTGTAAATTGTATTCGTTGAAATTTTGCCTTCATTGAAGAAGCTAAAGTTTTAATTGCAAGTGTTTTTGCAAGTCCCGGAACACCTTCTAAAAGAATATGACCGTTGCCGAGAAGACCTACAATCAGTTTTTCAACCATATCTTTCTGCCCTACTATTACTTTACTTATTTCCTGAATCAGGATATCTATAAAGGCACTTTCTTTTTTAATTTTTTCGTTAATTAGTGTAATATCCACAATTAAACCTCATTGTTGATTTTTTAATGTAATTACTTTTTGAAACTAATATGATTAGACAATTCAAAACTTAAAAATGTTTCCAAATTTAATAAAAACATACTTTTGTTATTGAACGAAATATCCTGGAACTATATCAATTTTTAAGTTTATAAAATAAGTATTAAATTTTTATAACTATGAAAAATAAATTTACAACTATTCTTTTTTTATTAGGCATAATCACATCAATAAATGCACAAAACGGCAATTTTGCTTGGTTTAAAAATATCAAATATGATATTGACAGTACAAATTATGAATTTAAAGAGAATTTAAAATTAATAAATAATGACTCCGATATTAATTTTTTAATACTTACCGGAAATATTTCTGCAAATGGATATTTATATGAGTTTGAAGAAGTAAAGACATTATTAGACAACACATCTTTAAAATATAATGTATTGCCGGGAATAAATGATATAGACAATTCGCAATTTTTAGGGATTGATTATAAAGAAACTTTTGGCAATAATCATTTTATAGTTAAAGATAAATCAGTTTTACACATTGGAATTAGAAGTCAAAAATATCCTTTAGGAAATTCCGCCCATATAACTCCGAGCGAATTAAATTGGTTATCAGATCAATTAAAAAGAAGTAAACAATCTGAAAAGATTTTTATATATCTGAATTATCCCCTTTCAAAAATTGATAACTCATTAAAACTGAAGAATATTTTGTCAGGAAGAGATATTAGAATTTTTAGTACTGATGAAAATACCGGCTTTGATATTGTAAGTTTCAATGATGATTCTCTAACTGTTAATGATAAATTTATTGATAATACGTTTTATTTTATTCCCCAAGACTCTTTAGATTTTATAGATTATACTCAATCACAATCATTTGAAAAATCAAAATTAAATTTCTCAATAATCTGGCAGAAAGATTTAAATACATATACCCCAAATAATGTCTTAATTGATAACAATAATTATTTCATAGTAAATCAAAAGGGAAATATTTATTGTTTAGATGAATTTGGTGAAATTAGTTGGACTCATCAACTCAGAAGTGAAGTGATAAGTAAACCAGTTGCAATAAATGGAATATTGGTTGTTGCAACTATTGATGGAGAACTTTTATCTATTAATTCCAAGACCGGTCAAACAATTCAAAGTATTGGAATTGATGACGTTCTTTCAACCGAAATATTAAAAACCAAAGTTGATTATTATGGAATTGAAACCGATGCAGTAATTGTCGGCTCAAAAAGCGGAACATTTTATTGCTATACCCTGAATAAATTGGAATTGGTTTGGAGTAACAATCCATCAAATTCAGATATTATAACCAAGCCACTATCAGTTAACAACAGAATTATTTATGGAAGTAAGGACGGTTATTTATATTCAATTGATGACAGAACCGGAGTTTTATATTGGAAATGGGAGCTAAAAAAAACAAGAGAATTAATTACTAATTTTTCAAATCCAGTAAGTGACGGAGAAAATGTTTTTATTAGTATTTCAAATGGAGATATTTATAAAATTGATCTTTTATTGGGTACTACTCTTTTAAGAATTTCTAGAAGTAATGCAATTCTTTCTTTGGGATTATCTTCTACCGGTAGAACAATTATTACATTCGATAATAAAGAGAAATTATTATTGAATTATTCTAAAACGGGTGGTAATTATAAAGAATTAAAAATGGATTTAGGAGAAGAGATAACAAAACATAAACCGATAGAATTTAACAGACACTTTTTAATTGCTTCTGATAAAGGAACACTCTATTTAGTAAATAAAAGTTATAATATTTTTCCGGTATTATTTATAGGAACTTCTGCTTTGCACTCGGTTCAGCAAATAAATGAAAATGAATTTTTGATCTCTAATTTTGACGGTAAAATTATATATATCACTCTACAATAATTAAAGCGGCATAATAAAAGAAATTCTCGGCTCAATTCTTTTCTGAGTAACATAATCAATTATTTCATCATTACTATTTCGTATCGGAGCGTAAGTCCAATTATAAAGAACCGAAACAAGTAAATATTTTGCAACTTTATATCCGTATTCAAAATAGAAATATGAATTATCATCCAGTTTAAAAATTGAAGTTTCACCTCCGATATTAATTTTGTCATAACCGGCACGAATTACAAATGATCCATCCTCAGGATTTATCTCTGTTCCAAAATGGAGTATTCCACTTTTAGGTGTTTTGTCTAATCTTTGATAACTACCCTGAACATAAAATAATCCGGCAATATCAGCACCTAATTCTCCAAATACACCATTATCAGAAGCATTCCTTAACTGTAATTGGCTGGCTTTGCTTTTGAATGTTCCGTTTGTTGAGTTAAGACTGAATCTTTCAATTTCATAGAGTGCGTTAAAATAAGATGGTAGATAATGTTCGCCATTAAATCTTCTTTCAAGTTTTCCGAATAACTTTAGCAATCCCAAATTTTTAACATTAAACATAAAACCGGTTGCAACACCTGATCCAAAATTTATTATTTTTGCATAATCGGCATATAGAGTTAAATTAAAATTATTATTTGAAATTACAGGTAAACCTATATCAATACCTATAATTTTAATTGCACCTTCATCAGTTGTAGGGGTAAATACTTTGTTTGGCAGAGAATAATTACCGGCAATAATGCCTGCATTTTTGTGAAAATCTCCCGTTGCTGTAGCGCCAATTTCAAGCTGACCGATAATTGGAATATTTTCTTGGTTGGTAAATTGGAAAGGTCTAAAAAATACTCTTGCTCCAATTATACCCTTTTCACCAAAATTTGAATAGATAGACTCAATACCAAACTTGCTGAAAGTTACATCTAATACTAATCCTACTCTTCGTGCGTCATAAGTTGGTGAATTAAAATAGTTCCACATAATTGAACCATGACCAAGTGTGTAATAATCCAAAGCACCAAGTTTAATGTAAGCCGGGTCTCCTTTCTCTCCGTAACGGAAATATCTTATTACACTCAAATAATCAGAAAATTCATTAAAGTCTTCTGTTCTTAATTTACCATCCTGAGTAAAATTTAATTGCAGATCAAGACCAATACCCACTTTATCAAAAGTGAATTCAGGTGTTAAATGAACGGCGTAATGTAGTTTCCCGTCAATCCAATTTAATCCCAAACCGCCATTGAATTCACCATTTCCAGGCAAAGGATAATGAGAAATTTGAGAATATAAATTTGAAGAGAAAAATAAAATAATAAGCGTAAGAATTGTCTTTTTCATAATAGTATGATTTTTTTAATTATTAATTGAATTTTTATTAGCAAGATAATACTTTAATATCAAAATTAATGCATATTTTTTGGTACTAAATTATTAAAACCAAGTAATTATTTTTCTATAATTTGTTTTTAATTTCATCTATGATTACTTTTTTTATTCACTTCTAATTAAAGGGAAAAATCATGAAAATATTTTCATTGTTTACTTTTTTAATACTTTTCACAATTTGCAACTATTCACAAAACAATAAATCTTCATTACCCAAAGGGGTAGATATTTTTCAATTGGATAATGGGATCCAAGTATTACTAATCCAGAAAAATAATATCCCTATGGTTGGGATAAATACAGTTATAAAAGTCGGTTCAGCTTATGAAACATTCGCTACAAGTGGAATGAGTCATATGCTTGAACATTTATTGTTCAACGGCACGGAAAAAATGACTCAAAAACAATTATACGATGAAACAGATCTAATAGGTGGTTACAATAATGCTCATACATCAGAATATTACACAAATTTTATGATGGTAACACCGGCCGAAAACATCAAAGAAGGAATGAAAATTCAAGCTGAAATGCTTTTTAGTTCCATTCTGCCAGATGATAAATTTGAAAAAGAAAAAGGAATAGTTTTAGAAGAAATAGCAAAGACATTGGCAAATCCACAAGCACAGGTTGAAAGAAATGTAAACTCAATTATTTATAAAAATCACGCACTTTCACTTCCTACATTAGGGACCTATGAAACTATCAAAAATATGAATAGAAACGATGTATATGATTTTTACAAGAATTACTATGTACCAAATAATATGATAATAAATGTAATAGGTAACTTCAATAAAGAAGAAATGATAAAGTGGTTAAATGAATTTTACGGTAAAGCTTCTCCGGGAAATGTAAATTATCCTGACCTAAATAATTGGGCAACAGGTTTTAATCAACCCAAAGGAAATAGCGATCTGCAAAAGACCTATCATAGATTTTACAAAGGTAAAAATTCACAGCTCCAAATCTTTTTTGAATTGCCGAATAATCTGTCAAAAGAATTTTATGAACTTTGTGATATTTCATTGTCAAATAATTCAGATACAATTAAGTCAACTTTAAAAAAAGAATTTCCTGATGATTTTGCAGAAATAAAATTCTCGGTTGTTACATCTCCAATAAAAAATTTAATTGAAGTAAACTTTATACTGAATAAAGAAGACAATATTTCAGAAATAGCCAATTCAATTTCTAAAATTTTATTAACAACTAACTTTTCTTTATCAAAAGATATTATTGAAAATGAAGTTATAAAATCTTCAACAAGTTTTTATAAGAACACAGAGAAGCCTCATATGTTTGGAATATTTAATGCTTATCAATTGTCAAAGTTCGGAATTGAGTCAATTTTAAATTCATACAGCGGAAAAGGATTTTATAGTGCGGCAGAAAATTTAAAAAATCTGAAATTAAAAAATATTTACACAATGATTGTTGAACATCCGTTTGCTTCTGACATTGTTAAAACAAAAAAAGATATTTCTGATGTTAAGTTATTTAAAGCTACAAAAGAAAGGCCTGCTATCATTGTAAAACAAGCTGAGAACAGTGATCTTTTAGCAATTCACTATCTTTTAGAATATAAATCTGCTTATGAATCTTTATACGGAAAGCATGCTGCACAAATTTGGCACGATGCATTTGGCAGCAGATTAAAATCAAATGAAGTAAAGAAAAAATCATTGCCATTTGGGTTTACTTATACCGTTAACGACAATCCCTATATACCAATGGATAACATTTATCTGGATCCGTCATTCGGGTACATAAGAGTAGAAGGTTTGGCAAAAGATGTAAAAGGAGCAATCGGTTTTTTAAATAATGAATTTAAAAGTTTTGTCCCTACTAAAGCCGAATATGAAACAGCAAAACAGAAATTATCAATGATCTCGATGATGGCTCGCGGTAACAAAGCCAAAGATCTTTTTGATGATAAATTAAATGAAGCTCTTTTTGTCCCCGATAAATATCCCGATACAAATAATGTTGTGACTTATGAAAATCTATTAGAATTTGGAAAAAATTATTTCACTCCTGCTAATATGATATTATCTGTTGTTTCGCCTTCACCTGCTGATGAAATAAATAGTTATTTCAATTCATTTACTTCGACTAATTATGAAAATAAATTCAGTGGATTGGGATATACCAAAGAATTCAATACCATAACACAACCTATTAAAATAGATGTTAAAGGAGAAGGTGAACAATCATATCTATATTTTGGTTTTCAGAAAGAAATACAGGAAAATGAAAAACCTGCACTATTGGCTCTATCACTATTATTAAAAGATGACATAATATTTAACATAAGAGAAAAACAAGGAATGGCCTACAGAATGAGTGCCGGAATTGATATGAATAAAAATAAAGCTATGTTTTATGTAAATATGGGTACAAGGCCTGAAAATGTTGTGAAGCTTATCCCCCAATTCCCTTCTCTTTTTTATACAGATTATGCCGATAGTATAACAGCCAACAAATTAAAGAAAGCAGTTAATATGTATCTTGGCAGAATGATGTTCAGAAGATTATCTAGTATTAACCAAGGGTATTACTTAGGTCACTCATTATATTTTTATGATGATATTAATTATGACAACAAATTTTTAGCTGCATTAAAAAAAGTTTCTTTAGAAGAAGTTAAAGCTGTCGCTGAAAAATATCTTGATGTAAAAAATCCGGTTGAGATTTATGTTAGATAAACTATTTTTATTTGAAAAAGAACAAACATGTTAAAAATGAAAAAATTTATTATAGGAATACTTTTTATAGCATTTAATATTATTCAGTTAAATGCACAAACTAAATTTATTAACCATGATCTAGTTACAGAAATACAACCTGAAAATTCATTTATATCTGTTAATGATAATATAACAATACCAAATTCATATCTTAAAAAAGGATTTTCTTTTTTACTAAATGAAAATTTTGCGGTTGAGAATTTATCTAAAGATGTAACACTTAAAATTGTTCAAAAGTCTGTAAAGTCTTCAGATCTTGGAATGGATAGAGAAAATGAAGAATCATATAAAGACCTTCTGCTTACAAAATATGAAATTATATTTCCTGAAAATTTTAAAGATGATCTAAGCATAAAATTAAGTTACAAAGGAAGAGTAAATTCTGAACTTGAACAAAGCAACGAAAATTATCAACGCGGTTTTAGTCAATCCCCTGGAATTATTGATAAGAAAGGTGTTTACCTTGCAGGTTCAACGTACTGGGTGCCTACATTCAAAGATCAATTAACAACTTTTAATTTAACTGTTAAATCTCCTAAAGATTGGAAAACAGTTAGTCAGGGCAAAAGAACTGAAAATAAAAATGAAGGTAATTTCCATTTTGATAAATGGGAATCAAACACACCTCAGGAAGAAGTGTTTTTAATTGCTGCAAAATTTACAGAGTATAGTTTCCCTGTCGGTGCCGTAATAGCAATGGCTTTTCTTCGCACACCTGATGACGAACTTGCAAATAAATATCTGGAAACAACTGCACAGTACTTGGAAATGTACAGACAATTGATCGGTAAGTATCCTTATTCAAAATTTGCTTTAGTGGAAAATTTTTGGGAAACAGGTTACGGAATGCCTTCCTTTACATTACTTGGTGAAAAGATAATCCGTTTTCCTTTTATACTTCATTCATCATACCCTCACGAGCTGCTGCACAATTGGTGGGGAAACAGTGTTTATGTGGATTTTGATAAAGGAAATTGGTGTGAAGGTTTAACAGCTTATATGGCAGACCATTTAATAAAAGAACAGCGCGGACAAGGTGCTGAATATAGAATGTCAACTCTTCAGCGTTATACTGATTATGTAAATTCTACAAACGATTTTCCTATTTCAAAATTTATTTCCCGATATGACGGTCCAAGTGAAGCGATCGGTTACGGAAAAACTTTGATGATGTTTCATATGCTTAGAAAAAAAGTGGGTGATGAAAATTTCAAAAAAGCTTTTGCTTCATTTAACAGGAAGTATTCATTTAAAATTGCTTCATTTGATGATATCAGATCTTCATTCGAAGAAGTTACAAATTTGGACTTAAAAGATTTCTTCAATCAATGGGTAAACAAAAAAGGTGCACCGGAATTTAGTCTAGCTGATATCAAGCAGGTTAAAAATAACTACAAATTTGATATCACTTTTACATTAAATCAGGTTCAACCGGGAGATGAATTTATGATGGATGTTCCGATTGCATTTCAAACCAAAGATGGTTTGTCAACAAAAATCTTTAATGTTAAAAGTAAAAATGAAAGATTAAATGTCGGTTTTAATTCCAAAGTGTTAAAGATAATTGTTGATCCACAATTTGATATTTTCAGAAGACTGGATTCACAGGAAATTTCTTCTTCCTTTTCTAAAGCTTACGGCTCAAAGCATACTTTGATTGTATTACCGAGCACAGCAAATACAAATTATTCTGTATATAAATCATTTATTGAACAATGGATAAAAGGAAACGAAAATAAATTTACCGTAAAAAACGAAAATGAAATATCCGGATTACCAAATGACGATGCTGTTTTACTGCTTGGTTTTAACAATAAATTTTCACAGCTGATCAATAATAATATAAAAGATTTTAACTCTAGTATTGAAACAAGTAAAGTGAAATTTGAAAAGAAAACTATACAGAAAACAAATAATAGTTTTTTTATTTCTATAAAAAATCCAAATAACCCTAATGCTGTTATTCTATTATTAGAAATTGGCAAAAAAGAAGCTGTCCCGGGATTGGTTACAAAACTCCCGCACTATGGTAAATACAGTTATCTGGCATTTGAAGGAGATGAGCCTACAAATATTGCTAAAGGTCAGTGGGCTGTTGTTAATTCACCTTTAGTTTCAGTACTCGATAAAACAGAAGATATTCCCTACATAAAATTTGATAAAGAAAAAGCACTTGCATATTTAGCTCCTGTTTTCTCTGCTGACAGAATGATGGCTCACGTTAAATTTTTAGCTTCGGATAATCTAAAAGGAAGAGGACTAGGAACACCTGAACTTGATTCAGCAGCAAAATATATTTCCGAAAAATTTAAAGAATACGGATTAAAACCCGGAGGTGATTACGGAAGTTATTTGCAATCCTGGGCATCAAAAGTTAAAGGAAAAGACGGAGAAATTAATTTTAACAATGTAATTGGAGTCATTCCCGGAACAAATGATAAATTAAAAGATCAGGCAGTAGTTATTTCAGCACATTACGATCACTTGGGTTTAGGCTGGCCCGATGTACACAAAGGTGATAAAGGCAAAATCCATAATGGTGCAGATGATAATGCAAGCGGTGTTGCAGTAATGCTTGAGCTTGTTAAAATTTTAGGCTCTTCGATGAAGCCTGCAAGAACAGTAATTTTTATTGCTTTTACAGGTGAAGAGGAAGGATTGCTTGGTTCAAAATATTTTGTTAGTAATTATAAATTATTTCCTGCTAAAAATATTTTTGCAAACTTAAATTTAGATACAATTGGAAGATTATTTGGTAACAAATTATTAGTACTAAACGGAGATACAGCAAGAGAATGGAAATTTATTTTTATGGGAATTGAATATGTAACCGGAGTTGGAATTGATATGGTAACTCAGCCTCTCGATGCAAGCGATCAGGTTTCTTTTATTAATGTAGGTATTCCTTCTGTCCAATTTTTCAGTGGACCAAATACTGATTACCACAGACCGACAGACACATTCGATAAAATTGATTCTGACGGTTTGTTTAAAGTTGCAACTGTTACAAAAGAAGCTTTGGAATATTTAACTGAAAGAGAAAACCCAATGCCTTTTACAGGTGTTAGAAAAGACGGTTTAACAGACACATCAAAAACTGTAAAAACAAAGACCGAAAGAAGAGTAAGTACGGGTACCATCCCCGATTTTGCATTCTCTGGCAAGGGTGTAAAAGTCGGTGGTGTTTCTTCGGAATCTCCTGCTGAAAAAGCTGGGTTAAAAAAAGGAGATGTGATAATTAAATTTGACGGCAAGCCAGTTTCAAATTTAAGTGATTATTCAAATCTGCTAAAATTAAATCAACCCGGTGATGTGGTAGAAATTGAATATTTAAGAGATGGAAAAACACTTACTACAAAACTTAAACTAGCAGAAAGATAATGCTGTGGAACAATATTGTCCCTACGGGACTTTTAATTTTTCTTATCATGTTTTTTATAAATATTTTATCCCTAACGGGATAATAAAATTTTAAATTTAGTTTAATTGAGTCTATAGAAAATACATCCACACATATTTTGTCCCATAGGGACAAAATATTTATAGATTATCATAATTACGAACATTAAAAGTCCCGTAGGGACGGTATAAAGTATTAAATAATTTTCCTATATTCATTTTGTTGATATAAATTTTAGCACCTTATTTATTTCCTGCATAAACTAATAAGGAATTAATATGTTATTAAATCAAAAAAGAACACCTCTTATTAACACCGCCGTTTTGGGAATGGGTTTTCTTGCAACCTCCACAAGCTTATTTACAGGATGCAATACAAATGAAAACCTAAAAGTAGAAACCCAAAAACCAAATGTGTTATTTATAATTGTAGATGACTTACACCCGGAACTTGGAGTTTACGGAAACAATCAGATAAAAACTCCAAATATTGATAAGCTTGCAAAAGATGGAATTACTTTTACCCAAGCTTATTGTCAGGTTGGTGTTTGTGCTCCATCAAGAGCAAGCGCAATGACCGGACTTAGACCTGACAGCAATCACGTTTGGCATCTTGGGGATAAATTCAGAGAAACTATTCCTGATGTTGTAACAATGCCGCAGTATTTTAATAAAAATGGTTATTACACAGTTTCAACAGGAAAAATATTTCATAATCATATGCCTGATTCTGTTTCCTGGGATGAACCTGATCTGCGACCGCCAAAATACAATACAAAAGATATGCTGGACCGTGACGCTGAAACTTTTTACCACGATGATGAAACAATTGCAAAACAAAAAATTGCAAGAGAAAAAATTATTAAAAGAAGACCTCATGCATACGGCGGAGGCTGGAATGTCGGTCCTGCACTTGAAGTAACTGATAATCCTGACACTGCATTTTATGATACTGCTCAAACTGATCTTGCAATTAAAACTATTAAAAGAATTAAAGAATATGATAAACCATTTTACTACGGACTCGGTTATTACCGTCCGCATCTTCCTTTTGTAGTTCCCAAAAAATATTGGAATATGTACGATGATGTTGATATTTCACTTGCACCAAATCCGTATCTTCCAAAAGATGCTCCTGTTTATGCAATAAATGAAATGTATGAATTAAGGGGTTACTGGGGTTTCAAACACATCAAACACCCTTCTGTTTATCAAGTGCCTGATGATACTGCCCGAATGTTGAAACGAGGATATTACGCAAGTGTAACTTATATGGATGCACAGATCGGCAGACTGATGGACTCTCTTAAAACAATGGGACTTTACGAAAATACAATAATAGTTCTGTGGGGTGATCACGGTTGGAAACTTGGTGAACACCGAAGCTGGGGAAAAATGACTAATTACGAAACCGACACACATGTTCCTTTAATAATCAAAGCTCCGGGCTTTAAGAAAGGAATTAAAATTGATAAGCTTACTGAAATTGTTGACCTTTATCCGACACTACTTGATCTGGCAGGAATAGATGTTGCACCATATCTTCAGGGAACAAGTTTTGTTCCTTTAATGAAATATCCTAATCTAAAATGGAAGCCGGCTGTATTTAGTCAATTTCACAGAAGACCAAATCATAATCCTGCAAAAGAAAGATATATGGGCTATTCAATGACAACCGAACTTTACCATTACATTGAATGGCATTATTGGGATGATAAAACAAAACTGCCAGGTAAAATAACTGATGTTGAACTTTATAACCGCAAAGAAGATCCACAGGAAAATGTAAACATTGGTAATCTGCCTGAGAACAAAAAATTAGTAAATGATCTGTCAAAAGAATTACACAAAGGCTGGAGAGCTGCAATTCCTAAAAGAATATCTGAAAATTAAATATGAGTTATCCTGCTCCTTTTCATGTAATGGCAAAACCGGTAGGACCAATTTGTAACATTGATTGCAAATACTGCTTTTATCTTGAAAAAGAAAAACTCTATCCTGAAAAACAACAAGAAAAAAATAATTGGGCAATGCCGGAGGATGTACTTGAAGAATACATCAAACAAAAAATTGGATCAACGGATCTAAAAGAAGAAAGCTTTACCTGGCAGGGCGGCGAACCTACATTGCTCGGTGCTGATTATTTTAGAAAAGCAGTAAAGCTGCAACAAAAATATTCCAACGGAAAAAAAATAAATAATTCATTTCAAACAAATGGGATTTTACTGGATAATGAATGGTGTGAATTCTTTAGAGAAAATTTTTTTTTAATTGGACTCTCAATCGACGGACCACGTGAACTGCACGACAAATACAGAGTTGACAAAGGCGGCAGACCAACTTTTGACAGAGTAATGCGCGGACTGAATTTACTAAAAAAACATAAAGTAGATTTTAACACACTTACTGTTGTGCAGAAAGATAACTCCTACCATCCGACTGAAATTTATAATTTTTTAAAAAAGATCGGCAGCGTTTATATACAGTTCATTCCAATTGTTGAAAGAACTAAAAGAGAAAATAATAATGCAGAAGTAAGTGATTGGTCTGTTGAACCTGAGCAGTTTGGAAATTTTTTAATTGAAATATTTAAAAAATGGGTAAGAAATGATGTAGGAAAATATTTCGTACAAATATTTGATGTTTCGCTGGAAGCGTGGCTTGGAATGCAGGCAGGCTTGTGTTTGTTTAATGAAACCTGCGGTAAAGCTCTGGCAATTGAACACAACGGAGATCTGTATTCATGCGATCATTTTGTCTTCCCGGAAAATAAGCTCGGCAACATAATGGAAAACCCTCTTATTGAAATGGTTGCCTCTGAGCAGCAAAATAAATTTGGTAAAGATAAAAAAAACACACTGCCACAATACTGCAAAAACTGTGAAGTTAAATTTGTCTGCAACGGAGAGTGCCCAAAAAACAGATTTATTAATACACCTGACGGAGAATTTGGTCTTAATTATTTGTGCACAGGTTATAAAAAGTTTTTTAATTACATAGACCCTTATATGAAATTTATGGCTGACGAGTTAAAAGCAAAACGTCCTCCTGCTAATGTAATGAGATGGATAAAAGAAAAAGAAAGAAATCCCGAGTCGGTTAAACTTGGAAGAAATGATCCTTGTTTTTGCGGAAGTGGTAAAAAATATAAGAATTGTTGTGGTGTTTAATTGTTTTTATTTTAATTCTGCCATAATGACTAAATTTGAATCTTTAGCTAATTTTCTTGCAATAGAATTTGTTGTTCCAATTCCGTTTAATTTATCAACTAAAGCATGGTAAATATTATCAGGTAATTTATCAGGTTTTAGAGTACAATTAATTTCAAGATAAAATTGAGCTAAATTCTTTACAAGCCCACAACTTTCATAATTTTTTCTAGTACGGAAGGCAGAAATAATATCTTTTTCTACTCTCTCTCCATCTCTGTCAACAGAAATAGAGTTTGAACTTTTAAATACACTAGAACTTACTCTATCTTTTAAATAATCCCATTGATCGTAATGAAACGCTCTAAATAAAATCTCACTATTTTTTATTTTACTTTCCGGATCAAAACTCATTCATTACCGCAATAACTTCTTCAACTAAATTTATTTCGAATTCCTTCTCTTCACCATTAATATCAGTAAAAACATTAAATTTATCAGCAAATACTTCGATCTCTAAATATTTATTATGTGTTTCTTCATATTCTAATTGGATTGTATTTTGATTCGTTGGGAAAATTTTGGGTTGCTTAAGCAGTTTAATTGATAGCAGGATATCACTAGCTCGAGAAATTATTTGTTTATCTAATTTACAAGTACCCTCACCATTCCAATTATCATCATAAGCTGCTATTCTACCTAATTTTTGTAGGTTTATTTCTTTTTTAATAGCATTTAATTCTTTTACTTGGACATTAAAAGCTTTAAGATTTTGTTCAAGTCTATTTCTAAGTAAATTCAAATCTTGTTTGAAATAGTCAAGTAATAGTTTATACTTTTTGTCAATTTTTCTTTCCAAATTCTGTTCAACAACACTTGTTGGTGTATTTTCGACTGACCAGGTAAATGAGCCACTAGTGCTATCATTAACTTCTGTAGGTGAATCATAACCTTTGTAAAAAGGCTCCTCAAAACATTTATAACTTGGCAAAAGAGAATTTATATTTTCACTTTCTTTATTTTGCATAAATTAGATTTCCTATTTTATCCGTTTAGTAATTCTATAAAATCATTTTCAAAATAACTTGTAGACATTTTGAAGATATTACTAATATCTTTTTCACTATGTGGAGAATCAACTTTTGAAGCAATCTTGTTAAAATCTATTACACCTGAGATTTTATATTCTGGGTCTAGAGTTTCTGACATTTTTAAATGTATATTGTAATTCTCGTCTTCTAACATCTTATTAAACCTTAATCCAAAATCACTAGTAATGTATTTTTCCCCATAATTTAAGTCATTAAAAAATCTATCAACTATATTTAACTTATTATTAATTTTATTTGGTTCAATTTCAATAGTAAAATTTCTAACTAATCCAACAAGTCTTAAACTAACGAGATTAGAATATTCTTTCCAACAATTAAGAAATTTCATAGAGTTATCAATCATTTTCTGTAAAGTAAGAGTATCTTGGTATATTAATGCTTGTGGAGTTAGTTTAATTTCAAATAAATCTCTATCTCTATCCATTGTTTTAACGATATGTTCCCTACCAAGATTAAAAACATCTAAGGTTAGTTCAAGCTCTCTTTCAAAGAAATTAATTAAATCACCCCTATACTTAGGGTAGTTATGATCTTTTGTAAATGAGTGAAAACCAATTATACGATGTGAAATGTTAATATCTTCTTTTTTAACAAGCATTTAATTGTCTTAAATTATTACAATTAATAATTATTTTATAAATGATAATCTAAATATTTTAAAAATTATTTCAATTTAATACGAAAATATTATATCACTTAGAATAGAATCATAACTAATATAATAAATTTATACAAAAACAATCAAATTTTGTGCCTTAATTAATTTATGTTTTTTTTACATTAAATATTTACACAAGGAGTTGATAATTAGTATTATTTTGAATAGTAATTAACAAAGAAAAAGCAAGGCTACATCATTATCATGTCTTTCCAGAGAACTATATTTTTATCAAAATTTAGATATAAACATTTCAAATAGTATATTTAACATTTAAATTTTAACAATTAGTTAGCTGGAAAAATATTTCTTATGAAGAAGTTCGCACCATTTTTTGTTATACTCGCTGCAAGTCTGTGGGCTGTAGACGGAATTGTACTGCGTCCTTCGCTCTATTCCCTTCCCGTTACACTTGTTGTTTTTGTAGAAAGCACAATTGTTGCACTTTTGCTTACTCCTTTCATTTATAAATACTTCAGTGATATTAAAAAACTTGAACTAAAGGATTGGATAGCTTTCGGCGGTGTTGCACTATTGGGCGGAGCAATAGGAACAATGGCAATAACAAAAGCTCTTTTTTATGTAGATTATGTAAACCTTTCAATTGTTATTCTAATTCAAAAACTGCAACCGGTTTTTGCAATTTTGCTGGCCGGAATATTTCTAAAAGAAAAACTCCCGAAGGAATTTTTTATTTGGGCAGGTCTGGCAATTATAGGAACATATTTTATGACATTCGGATTTAAAGTCCCTAATATTTCATCAGGAAATAAAACTTATTTGGCTGCTATGTTTGCTTTAATCGCGGCATTAGGATTTAGTTCATCAACAGTGCTTAGTAAACGCGCATTAAAGAATGTTAGTTTTGAACTTGGCACATATTTACGATTTGCAATTACAGCAGTAATAATGCTTATAATTGTTTTAGTTTCAGGTAATATGACAAGTCTTGCAAATATATCGAATGTTCAAATCTCTATTTTTCTGTTAATTGCTTTTACAACAGGCGGACCGGCGATCTTCATTTACTACTTTGGACTTAAAAATATTTCAGCTTCTGTCGCTTCCATTTGTGAACTTGCATTTCCTTTAACAGCAATAGCTCTTGAATTTATACTTCGTGATAATATTCTAAGTCCTGTTCAATGGATTGGAACTATTATTTTGCTCTTAAGTATTCTCAGGGTTACAAATATCCGTGCGGAAAAAGCAGATATACCAAGTATTATTTAGCGCACGATTGCAAGTTTTTGAATTTGTGTTTTTACTTCCCCGCTTTTTGAAGTAATTATTTTATACAAATAAACTCCGTTGGCAAGCAAGTCACCGTCCTGATCTCTTCCGTCCCAGAATATTCTGTTAAAATCATAATTTAATTCGGAGGCCTTCAGATCAAACTGTTTAACCAATCTTCCGGCAATAGTAAATATCTTTATTTTTAATTCTTCAGGGATAGTGGTTAGTTTAAAAGTAAAATAAGTATCGGATGAAAACGGATTTGGATAATTGTAAACATTCATCAACTGCAGACTATTGGTGACAGTAAAATTATATTCCACAGCAGTTTCATTTGCATACGGAGTTGTGTTGCTCTTTCCTGTTACTTTTAAAGAATAATTTCCATCATTTAAATGAGGCTTGTATGTTAAAATAAATTTAGGGTTACCGGCATTTATGGAATAATTAATTTTATCAACATTTTCAGAAAAATAAATAGGTTTATTATTTAACAAAATTGAAACAGCGGAAGTATCTGTTATCGGTGAAGATGAATTACTCGTCAGTTCTATTTTTATTTCCGGATCAGAAGAGACAAAATCATTATCAATTATCTGCAAGCCGTCAAATGTGACATTCAATTCTGGTTTAGCACTATCTGCTTTTACAATATAATTTAATGAATATTGATTATTATCCTTATAAATTTCATTTATCAAATTGTCTTTATCTACGTAAATTATAATGGTATGCTTGTCTAATTTAATACCAGCAGAATAATTTACTGAAACAGAATTACTTTTTGAGTTTGGAATATTTATTTGTGTCTGAAAAACTTCTGTTAAATTACCGTCAGAAGATTTATCAACTACATTGATATTTACAGAATCAACATCAGAATAGCCTGCATTAAAAACACTAAAACTTAAATCAATATTTTCACCTGCACTTATGCTGTCCACATTAAATTCAACAGTCTGATAATTTATACCCAGTTCAGGTAATTTATCATAATTAATTTCAAGCTTATTTAACTCAGGTGAAGGCAAACCCTTTGAAGAATTGAAGAGCACATTTAATTTTATTTGCGGATATGTTTTAGAAGTTATTCCGCTTAGATCAGCGGTACCATTTACAATTTGCAAAACTGATAAAGTGTCATTCTCTCCAGAATTTTTAATTCCGATCGGCTGCAAATTTATAGATGTACCCGAAGGAAGATTTTCATCAATATTAATGTTGTTCCATTTGGTAACCGGACCTAATGCAGGAAAAATTAGATTTCCTGAATTATATCTTATATCAATAGTTGTATCTACAATAGCTTTCCCATTAAAAGTTCTTTTAAAAGATTCGGGAACCGAGCCTGTTACAGAACCTTTTCTTCCGAACATTGCCCAGGAATTTCTAAAACTCAGGCTGTCAATATAAATGCTTCCGAATTCCTTAATTTTATTTTTTAATGCAGTTGAAAGATTTTGACTTCCTTCATCTTTAACACCGAATAAAACCAAATATGAATTATCCAAAGTATCTAACAGATTTATATAATCGCTCACCAAACTTGCATTGCCAAAAATATCAAAGTGAAAATCATTAACATAACTAAGATCATCATTTTTGAATACTACAATAAAATGTCCTCTTTCAGTATTTGATGTAACATAATCCTGATTATCCTTTTCAATTGAAATTGCATTACCGTCGTTTAGTCCGGCCGATACAATTAGAAAATTAACTTTAGCAGAATCCAATTGAAGTTTGAAATTGGAATAATTGATATTATTAAATTCAGAGCTGCTCATACTAATGCTGTCATGAAATAAAAAATTATTTTTATCACCGATGAAAAATGTATTTGTGCTTCCGAATGTGTTACTTCCTTCTGTTTTTGATCTCAGCCAAACTCTCTTATTATTAAAATATTGTTTTAAATTTATTTGTGTAAAAGATGTATCAAAAGGGACTGTAACTGACTGATAATTATTAAATGCTGAATTATCAGATAATTCTATTTCAAAATTATTTGCATTAGGATCATTTGTTGGATTTATAAACCGAAGAGTACCATCAATTTGATTGAATGAATTGCTTGTTATTAAAGGACGAATAGAAGCGCTTGCTACATTTAAATCAAAAGCTAAAGTATTGTCATTTTCAATTATTTCATCAATTTCATTATTTACATCCAACGTTACAGTTAAATGATGAACACCTGCCAAGTTATGTATAGGAATATCAACTATAACACTATCTTTATTCAAAGGTAAATTCTTAGAATAAGTATTTTCAAAAACAGTTGAATCTTTGTAAGTGTCACTAACTTTAATTGAGTAAGAATTATTTTCAACTTTACCAAGATTATTAAAATTAAATGTTACAGAGAGTAAATCCTGAGAATCATCTATCGTTGAAGAATTAATTTTTACATCATTTTCGGAAATTGTTAGATTGGGTTTAGGTGGTACTTTAAGTGAGACGATCGGATCACCAAATAATGTATTGCAAAGAACAAAAATTTTATTAACAGAATTATCTCCGTATTGCTGAATTAAATTTATTTTTGCCAGTGCATGAGCTTCAGCTAAACTCGTTACACCATCATTTAATATTTTTGAATAAAATATTTTTGGGAAAAGTGTTGCAGTAGAAACAAATCCTAAAGAAGAATTTCCGTTGTAACCAATTACATCTCCGTCCGGTTCTGTAATAAATAATTCAGAAAATGCTTTTACATCCGGTTCAGCAAATTTACCTGTTGAACAACCCCAGTCACTTATTAGTGAATGATTGCCATTAATATTTTTCAATTGAGATGGATTTGTTATTCCATTATCCCAAATTTGAGTACCGCTGTGACCAATATAAGAAACAAATACCCCCCCCTCTCCAATATATTTTTCAATCTCATCGTTTGTATATGGACCAAAATTTCTAATCGGATTTGTTATTTTATAAAGATGTCTCACAATACCACCTGTAGGAGCAGGTGTTACAATTGCTGTATCAACATAATCATTTGCAGCTTTAAGTAATGCTAATTCTCCAGGATTATTATTCTGCCCACTTGATAGTAATAAATATTTTTTATTAAAACCAGAAAATTGTTTTGAAACATAATCCTGAAGTATATTAAAATACTTATCATATTCATTATTTGAATTTATTGGCAAGCGACTAATATACATTTGAGGTATTAAAGCTCCTGTATTATCCCAGATAGTAAACCATGTGTCTGAAACAGGCTCCCCAAATGAAGGGACATAATTAATTTGTTTTGGAGCTGAAAAATATTTGGTTTTGTTTCCGTAATAGTCGTATGTGGCATCACCGACTAAAAATACATATCTAGGTTTTGGACCCTGCCAATTTAAATAAGCTGTATGTAAAAAATCTCTAATCGGTTCAGGTGAAAAAAAACCAAAATTGAATTGGTCATAAATATCAAAAATATTTATGAGTTTTGTATTAACATTGAAATTTGAATTTATAAAAGACAAATAAATATTCGATTTTTGAATAAACTCAGGATGTGTAATTAAAATATACTCTGCTTGAATATTGTTGTCGGTAAGGTTTATAAATTTTTTAGTGTAATAATAGTTAGGTTTTTTAATCTTATTTTCAGAGATCAAAATATAACTATCACCATTCTTAACTAAATCAGTAAACTGAATTTGATTACCGGTTACTAAATAATTCACAATTCTTTTTAATTCATTCCCATATTTGTACAAAATGAAGTTGCTAGCATTAATATTATTTATGATTATGTTTTTAACACCGGAATTTGTTAGGTCCGTTATTTTAAATTTTAAAGAATCGTTAATTGCATTTAGATATCTGGGATATTCAACTTCATACCAATCTACTGCAATAGAATTTAATGTAGCACTTGTCGGGAATGAAATTGTTTTTAGAGTATTACTGCCATTATTCAGTATACTTGAATTGAAATCTGCTATAACAATTTTTTGTTCGTACTTATTAAAAGAAATAGAATCATAAACAGTTGGATTATTGTTAATACTTAGACCAATTTTATGTGCATTTGAAAAACCATTGCTTGCATAACTCTGTACCTTATAAAAAGCTTTTGCAGATACATTCGGTACCACATCTGAAACTGAAAAACTTCTGTTTGCGCTCCCAACACCTTGAAGTCCCCAAATCCATGTTTGGTTTGACAACCATTCAGGATTTTGTCTTTCAACAATATCAGAGATCGAATAATCCAGATAATTATCTTGCTCATAGTGAACAACTTCAGTATAATGATTTATAGTATCAATTGAGGATTGTTGAGTGCCATATAAACTATCAACTCTATTTGTCGGTAATGACGGGTCCCAGGTTAGCCAATAAATAGTGGTATCAGAATATCTATTTAGATAATTTTTATAGGATTCCGTATCCGTTGAAATTTCTCTGTAATTATCTCCCCAATTTTTACTTCCAAAAAATTCGATAAAATCATTATCATTAAATACTCCGTCTTTTTCACCATTTACATAAATTGGGATCGTCTCGCCTTTTAAAATGATATTTAAATTTTGAGGATTAATAGAAGAAGCAGATATGTTTTGATCAATCAAGTCCTGTTTGGATATTCTATAAATTCCATCGGCAGCAACACCTAATTTTAAATAAATTTCATTAAAATTTATCCAATCTGAAGACGTATTAATATTTTTATCATAAAGTTTTCTGTTTAAGCTAACTGCATATTGTTTATTCAATATTATATTTGAATAGCTATCATTATTTACAGCCTCATTTATTAAAGAAGAGTTTTCAGAATTTAATAGTTTCAACTCAACTTCCATTTCATTTAATTCTTCAATTATATCATAATTATTGTATCTATATTGATTAATGGTAATATGAACGCAATAATAATTTCTGATCCATACATAACCTTGAACTTTAAAAAGAGGTTCAATTTTTTTTGATGTTATATTTTCATTTGTATAATCATAATTGTAAACAGATGAGCTGTCATTAAGAGCAGATAAAATAGGATTGATTTTAGGAATTCCCTTTATCTTATTTACTTTTTGAGGGATTAGATTTACAGTTACTTTTGAATAATAAGGTAATGATATGAAAATTTCTTTTGAAGGTAATGAATAATTGCCGGGCTTTGATTCATCTAAATAATCTTTGAACTCAATTTCCCTTAATCCGTTTTTATTATTAATTGAATATTCAACAGATTTAAGATTAACATTAAATTTAATATTATTTTCAGATTGGTTGTAATTTTTAATTAAATTCTGTGGCAGAATAAAAAAACTATTATAAAGTAATATTATAAATATTATTCTTTTAAACATTAGACTAAATATAAAAAATATGCAATATGGTTATTAAGTTCCGCAATAGTTTTGTTAACATAACTAATGAAAATGAATATTTAATTAATATTATTGCTTCTTTGAATAATAATCAAGCAAAAACCTTTTTCTATCTCAATTCTTATTCATTTTATCTGTCTGAAAAAAATACAGAATTTAGAGAAGCAATAAATAAAGCTGACTTTATAATAGCTGACGGTTATAGTATTGTTTTACTTGCAAAATTATTATATAAAATTGAGATAAAAAAAGTAGTATTTACATATATTTTTGCAACAAAAATATCTACTTTAATAAAAAATAATAAAATCTTTTTACTTGGTGGAGAACAGAAAATAATTGAAAAAACTGCAGAAATATTGATAAATAAGTATAACTTGCAAATCGTTGGTTTCTTAAATGGCTTTTTTAATGATGGTGAGGAATTAATAAAGAAGATAAATTCATCCAAAGCTGAAGTACTTATATGCGGAATGGGTATGCCAAAAAGTGAAATTTGGATACAAAATTATTTATCTAACTCAAAATTAAAATGTGTTTTTAGTGTGGGCGGATTTTTTAATTTTTTGGTGAATGATAAAAAGAAGGCACCTAAGTTTTTTTATAATTCAGGATTTGAATGGCTTTTCCGTCTTATTCAAGAACCAAAAAGACTTTTTAAAAGATACTTTTTAGCTAATACTTATTTTGTATTTCAATTATTAAAAGCACTTTTTACTCATAAAGAAAAAAAGAGCTCTTTATAGCTTTTTAAACATTTTTCAAATGTAAAATTTTTAAGGTTTTTATAATTATCATCCCCCATTATTTCTTTATCTGAAATAGATTTAGCTAGAAAGTTATTCAAAGTGTTTTTTAATTCGTGAACTTCATTCTTAAAAAACATAGTACCTTGAGGCGATAATATTTCTTTGAACACAGAAAGATCAGAACATAAAATAGGTTTTTTAAATTTAGATGCTTCCAATACAACAGTACCGAAAGCTTCATAGTCGCTTGCAAATACAACTGCCTTGCAATTTGAAATATATTTAAATTTTTCTCTTTCAGTTATATACCCCAAAAGATGAATATTTCCATTCCTTTCTACTATTCTTTTGTACTTTGATTTTAAGTCTTGATTTCTAATTGTCAGCAATAATTTTAAATCTTTTATTTTTAGATGGTCGAAAGCTTCAATTAATAAATCATATCTTTTGTTTTTTTCTGCTCTGCCTAAATAAAGAAAATAATTTTTATAAGTTGGTCCGCTTAAATTATATTTTTCCTTATCTGTAACAATGTAATGAGGGATTATATCAATTTTATTTGACTCAACATCAAAATATTTTAACAGATATTTTTTTTCATATTCAGTAAAACAAATTATTTTATCTATTTTATCAAGTAATTTTTTTGCAATTAATTTTTTATGTAATGATTTAATAAAGCTAAATCTTTCTGTATGGAAATAAAAATGAGGTGTTAAAATTATTTTTGTTTTTTTATTTTTTGAAACATAGTTAATTGCATAATCGCTAAAATATCTGCCAAATTGATTTATACTTAAAACATCATAATCGTTGTCTAAATATTTTTTAAGATTAGGGGTTATGTTATAAGGAGTATATTGATTTATAAATATTACATCATCTCTGGATAAATTACGATCTCTTTTTTCAGTAGAATAATTTGTAGAAATAAGATTATAATCTATTCCAAGTTCCTCATAAATCTTAAATCTGTCAGCAACAAATTTTTCCATCCCACCCACGGAAGGATAAAACGATCTTGTAAGTTCAAGAATCTTCATAATTATCTAAAATTTCATATGCGTTTTTCAATACTTCGTCTACAGTAACTTCCGTTAAACAATAAGGTTCTTTATGAATACATCTTAGCTCACACCCAAAACAATCCATCTTATTATAAAGATATCTAGTATTGTAATTGTCATTGTAGGGAAAAAATCTTCCAAATAGTGCCCCACCAATTATTGCAATTAAGGGTGTTCCAACTTTAAGTGCAATATGAGATAATCCAGAATCCAACCCAATAAATAGTTTAGAGTTTTTAATAACATTCTGAATATTATTTAAGGGTATTTCTCCAGCATCAATGCTTACATTGTCATTATCTTTTTTTAAACTGTCTAATTTATTTTTTTGTTCAAATGCTCCTAATAATAATATTTTATTCTTTTGTGATAATATTTTAATTAATTTTTCAAATTTTTTTCTTCCCCATTCTTTATTTCTAAGAGATGAAAAAGGAGCAATTACAATATCATATTTATAAGTATTATTATCTTTTCTTTGATAATTTGTTTTATCAAATTGATAATCTAAACCTAAATATTTTAAAGCTATAATATTCTTATCATATTCATTCAAAATATTTTTAGCTAATATTTTAGTATACATTTTATCAATACTTTCACCGAATAATTTTGTTAAATATCTATAATTGGAGTTTAATGCGAATATATTCTTTCCCCCTGAAAGTAGTGATAATTCATCTACAGTAATTCCCCTTGCAGCTGTTAAATTAAATGTATCAATTATATTTAATTTCCTTAAGTTTAATAAAAATTTAATCCTATAAATAATATTATATTTATATTTTTTATAATTCCATTGAATAAAATTAATCTTATTTTCATCCTTAAATAATTCTGCAAATTCATATTTAAGCAAGAAATAAATATTATCATATTTTTTTTTTAGTATGTCAGCATTTTTAAATATTAAAGATGAGATAATTAGATCACCAATTTGACCGGTATTTATAAATAATAAATTTTTCGAGTTATTATTTGATAATACTAAGTAATGTTTTAACATTTTAAATATAGTAAATCCTATAAAATTTTTAATTATTAGTATTACATGCATGATGAAATGAATAAATATTTATCAAAATAATTTTTACAAGATATAATTTTCTGAGAATGAACAATACTGGTATACCTTAAAATTTTTATAGGGGCTCCAAAAATAATAATAAGGAATAAATATCTATACAATTTTTTAGGGTGGTTTGTATTTAGAAATAACGATTTTAAGAAATAGTATAGTGCATTAATTAAATAATTATTATAATAATTGATCAATCCTTTTTGAAAATAATAGGTTTGTCTTTCTAAATTTTTATATTCTTTCTCTAAATATTTCAATGAAATATCTTTTGATTTAGTTATGGTTTCTTTTCTTAGAATATTTGATATTTGATTTTTATACCGTCTCCAATTATATAAATATTTAGATATATTATAATATTTACAATTATTCTTAACTCTTAAATAGAATTCATAATCTGATGAAGGATAATATGTTTTATCAAATAAACCATATTTATAAAAAATGTTTTTTTTCATACACACGCTTGAATTAAACATTGCATAATTTTTATATAATAATTGTTCTTTAATGTCATTGTCAATAGTTGGTAGTATTTGTTTACCTATAATCTTACCATTTATATTTATTACATTGAAAAATGAACCACATATATCTATATCACTATTGTTCATTAAATTTAGCTGTTCCATAAATCTTTCTGAATGCGAAATATCATCTTGATCATGGATAAAAATATATTCACCTAATGATTCAATAAAACCACGGTTATATGCATCAACTTGACCACAATTCTTACTAATTATGATTCTAATTCTAGGATCATCATAAGATTGAACTATTTCTAATGATTTATCTGTTGAACAATTTTCAATTATTAATAATTCAAAATTTGAATATGTTTGATTTAATACACTTTCAATGGCTTCTCTTAAAAATCTTTCTCCATTATGGACAGGCATAACAACTGAGACTAATTTATTATTATCAATCAAAGCATACTCTTATATAATTGAAAATATTCATTTACCATTTTATTTACCGAAAATTGTTTCGCTGTTTCAATAGCATTAAATTTAGTTTTATTTGTATCTAAAGAAATTATTTTTTGTGCAATTTTATCTATATCATTTGTTTCTATCAAGTATCCATTTATACCATCTTTTATTATTTCCTTATTACCTCCATCATTTGATACAACACAGCAAATTCCACAAGCAAGGGCTTCCAGTACAACTAAATCAAATATTACTTTTTCAGATGTCATTATAAATATATCTGATAATTTGATAAATTTAATCACTTCATTGTTTGATAATTTTCCTAAAAATTTCACATTATTTTTTATACCCAATTCAGTTGATAATTTTATTAAATTATTTGTCAGACTACCTACTCCAATATTAATTAGAAGAATATTCTTGTAATATGTTTTTTTTAATTTCTGAATAACATTTAACAAAACATCAATTTTCTTTTCATGACTATGTGCTGAAATATTTAATAAAATTAAATCGTATTCTCTCTTATTAATTGAATAATTATAAAATATTTTTTCTTCGGCTTTTATATTTTTAATCCATTCAGTATCTACTCCATTATATATTATTCTAACTTTATCATTTTTTAGTTTTAATTCTGAACTGTTTTCAAAATATTCTCTTGAAGCTTTACTTGGAAAAGTAATAATATCTGCATATTCAATACCTCTTTTTTCAAGAATTTTTAGATTTTCACTTATTCTATCAAACAATATTTTTGATCTCGACATATTTTTTAATTCATCACTTAATGGACCTTTGCTATGTACGGTAAATATTTTTGATGAGTTTATGTTTTCACGATTTAATAATGATAATGAAATTGAATCGTGACAATGAATAATATCATATTTATTATCTATACAATTAAATGATCGAAATTTTTTATTTTTTTTATAAAAATGGTAGGGTAAATAATATTTTGAACTAAATATATTTCTGTATAATTGAGAATTTTCACCCAAATAGGAGGTGATTTTTTTTTTAATACTTAGATGTTCATTACAACTAAATAAATTATCTTCTTTTAAATTTTCTACAAATAAATCACTTGATAAATAATCGAATACAAATCCACTATTAGTTGATCCTTGTATAATTTTATAAATTATATTATTAGGTCCGCCTGAATCAAGGTTTGGATATTTATCAGTATAGATACTATATAAAATTCGATTCATTTACTTATTATTTTTGAAAATATTTTTAAACTATTTGCAATAACCTGGTCCATATTATAATATTTATATTCTGCTAATCTACCACAAAATATTACGTTTTTTAATTTTTTTGCTTCATTTTTGTACATTAAATATAATTTAGAGCTAGTATTTGTAGGAATAGGATAAAATGGATCACCATCTTTTATAGAATATTCATAGCTGAGTGTTGTAGTTATTTGTCCTTGTCTGGTTAAATGTTTGTATTCACAAACTCGAGTAAATTTCTCATCACCAACATGGTTAACTACTGCTACTTTTTGATGATATTCTTTTTTATAATTCTTCCATTCAAATCTTATTGACCTATAAGGAAGTTTACCAAATTTATAATCAAAAAAATAATCAATTGGACCTGTATAGATAATTTTATCATATTTATATTTATCTAAAATTGCTTTATAATCTATTCCTAATAATAAAGTAATATTTTTATGTTTTAATAAATTTTCAAATAATTTGGTGTAACCATCTTTAGGCATAAATTGATATTTATCTGTAAAATATCTGTCGTCTGTATTTGTTCTAACAGGAATCCTTCCGCAAACTGCAGGTGATAATTTTTTGGGATCTAAATTCCATTGCTTTTTTGTATAATTTCTAAAAAATTTTTCAAAAAGATCTTTACCTACTTTATTTACTATTACATCTTCTGAATTTAATATCGGATTTCTTTTTTCTTTTACTTTATTATAATAATCTTCAACCTCTTTATCTGTTGTAAATTTCTTATTGTAAAGTTTATTAATTGTGTCTCTGTTTATTGGTATGGGATAATACTCATCATTTAATTTTGCCAGCACTTTATGTTCATATTTTCTCCATTTTGTGAATTGAGAAAGATAATCAAAAACTTTTTTACTGTTTGTGTGAAATATATGCGGTCCGTATTTGTGAACTAAAATTCCATGCTTATCATATTCATCAAAAGCATTACCACCTATGTGATTTCTTTTTTCAACTACTAATACTTTTTTGTTTAATTGTGAAGCTATTCGTTCTGCTATAACGCTTCCAGCAAAGCCGGCTCCAACAATTAAATAATCGTATTTCATATTTGTAGAGTTAATTTATGCTAGTAAATTTTTCTTTTTAAGAAAAAGATATGTTGCTAAAGTAACAAAAACCTCTGTAATTGTTACGGCTATAGCAGTTCCAATAGCAAAATAAACCGGTACTATAATAAATGAAACAATTAAATTAATAACAGAAGCTACAAATATAATTTTTGCAAAAGTTCTTTTAAAACCTAAGTTTAGCATTAACTGAATCCCAAAAATATTACTCAAGTAAATTAGGAAAGGAAGCCAACAAATTATTTTAAGAATTAGAATTGAATTTTGATAATCTGAACCCAATAAAAGCAAACATATTTGTTCACTAAATAAAAAGACAATTAAAGAAAATGTTAAAGATAAAATACCACCATATTTAATTAGTTTATTTATCTTCCTAAACGCATCTTCAATTTTATCATTTAATAATCTGGTAAGAAATGGAAATAATGTTTGATTAAATGTACTGTATATTATAGTTATAGCATTTCGAATTTTATCAGCAGCAGCCCAATAACCAACTACAGTATTTGAAGCAAATAAACCTAAGATAAATGTATTGGTATTTGTATAAAAACTAATTCCAATATTGGTGATAAAATAATCCCAGCTGTAATTTAGATATACTTTTACTTCATTCAGATTTGGTATAATAAATTTAATATTAAACTTCCATTGGATAAAAACCATTGCAAACAATCCAATAATTAAGGTTGTAACTCCATTAATTCCAACTAATAAAAGATAATCAGATGGCTCAGTAATAAAAACAAAGATTGCAATTACAGATAAGGCTCTAAAAATAATTGTTATTGATGCAATATACCCCATTTTTTCTATCCCCTGAAAAAACCAATTTGGGAAAAATGTAGTACCAACTACAAATAAAAAAGACAGATAATACAATTGATAATCATTTCTAAAAAAATCAATTGAAAAAATTATTATTGATAATAAGATTACAGAAAGAATGATTAAAAATATTTTTATTGAAATAACTGAAGAATAGTTTTTATCAAGTTTTAATTTTTCATTTCTATTTAAAGAAACAAGTTGAGTCGCCGACCACGAAAATCCATAATCTGTTAAAAGACCAAAATAAGCAACAAAAGCAGCAGCAAAATTTATAAGTCCAAATTTTTCAACACCAATTACTCTAACTATATATGGAAATGTAATAAAAGAAAAGACAAAGTTAAAAAAATTTAAAATTGATAGAGATGAAAAATTCTTGATTTGTGTTTTATACCTTAAATAAAGATTTTTCATTAATTAATTTATTACTTTTTTGCTAACCAAATTTCAGGATTTTGATTATTTCTTGATTTCCAAATTTCAAAATGTAATATATATCCTTCTAAACTTTCCCCCACTTTACCTATACCTGAGTTAAATTTTAATTTATCACCTTCGCTTACAAATATTTCTTCAAGGTGACTGTATACCGTTCTATAATCCCCTTTATGGGAGACTATTACGACACTTCCATAACCGGGGATCCAATCAATTGCTGAGACAACACCTTCGGCAACTGCTTTTACTTCGAGTGAAGATTGAACTTTTATATCAATGCCGTGATTAACAGTAACTGTTTTTAGCTTTGCATTTCTATTTTGTCCGAATTTTTTAAATACCGTTCCCCGACTAATTGGCCAATTCATTTTCCCTTTTTGTGCAGCAAAGGAAGAAAAATCAGTTGTTGTTAAATCTACATCATAATTTGGTTCAGGTATTGCAGTGGCTGTAGTTTTGTTATTCTTTAATCTAGCTAATCGTTCTTCTTCTTTTTTCTTTTCAGCTTCAATTAAATTTGAAATAAGGTCTGATATTTTATCTTTTGTATTATTTTTAGCGTTAATTTCTTTTTTTAATTCATTTTTATCTTTTCTAATAGCATTTAGTAATCTTTTGCTTTCTGATATTTTAGCTAATAAATCTTTTTCTTCTTTTTGCTTTTCTCTAACAAGCAATTGTTTTTCATTCTTCTCATTTTCCAATTTTACATTTAATTTTTGCAAATCTTTTTTTGAAGTCTTTAGCTTTGAAAGATCTTGTTCTCGCCTTTTACTAAATTCTTTTAGATATTTATATCTTAAAAAAAGTCTTTGCATAGAAGATAGATCAAAAAATATACTCCACTCACTTTGCTCACCATATTTATTAATAGAGATTAAATATTTTACATAGTTTTTCCTTAGTTGTTTAATCTCTTCTTCTAAATCAGATATTTTTCGTTTTGTAAGACTTATTTGATATGCTTTATCCTGCTCTTGTTTTTTTAAATTTGTTATAAGTTTATTTAAAAGAAATTTTTGTCTGTTAAAATTTTGAAATGAAGAGTATGATTTTTTTTCTTTGGAGGATTTTTGTTTGTATTGGGTCTCAAGTAACCTAATTTCTTTTTTTATTTCAGAGAGTTCTTCTTTCTTTTGTTTTATTTTTTGCTGTTGAGCAAAACCTAAAAAACAAAAAGAGAATAAAAACAATAACAGAAATTTATATTTACTACTTTTTACCATCTAAGAATTTTTGCATCATCAGGAATATTGAAGTTTATAGAAATATCATTTGAATTTGTTGTAACCTTTTTATAGTGGATTTTCACTTCTTGGTTTTCCTTTTTGTTTTGAACACTAATATCAAAAGGTACTGCAACATTTTGAATCATTTTAAATTCCGAATATTGTCCCGTTAAAATTAAATCACCATTTGCGTTAGAAAGTTTATAATCTGTTATTCCTAATTGCTTCATATTAATAGTATAATT
>Ga0210038_1000353_pt1 | contig 30375 bp, 28 predicted proteins | sample CryGeyCG2114_020_FD_183970 | JGI IMG/M metagenome (GOLD analysis project Ga0210038, IMG submission 183970) | Groundwater microbial communities from aquifer - Crystal Geyser CG15_big_fil_post_rev_8/21/14_0.20 (SPAdes) (version 2) | ecosystem: Environmental > Aquatic > Deep subsurface >... | reverse complement strand
CTGGCGCAGATGGTGGCCGCCTACGAAGAAGTCGGCGGCAACATCGTCGCCGTCGAGGACGTGCCCCGCGACCAGACCGACAGATACGGCATCCTGGACGTCGCCGAGGATTCCGGTCGCCTGGTTCGCGCCAAGGGCCTGGTGGAAAAGCCCGACCCGGCGGTAGCGCCGTCGACGCTTTCGATCATTGGGCGTTACATCCTGCAGCCCGAGGTGTTCGAACATCTGGCCAAGCACGAGAAGGGGGCGGGCGGCGAAATCCAACTGACCGATGCCATGGCCAAGACGCTGGATACGGTGCCGTTCCACGGCCTGCGGTTCGAGGGGCGCCGGTTCGACTGCGGCTCCAAGGCCGGGTTCATAGAGGCCAACGTGGCCTTCGCGATGGCGCGGCCGGACCTTGCCGAACAGCTGCGCGAAGCCCTGAAAACCTACCTCTGAAGGAAGTCAAGACATGCATGTTGCCGTCGTCGGTACCGGATACGTGGGATTGGTGTCCGGAACCTGTTTCTCCGAATTCGGGCATCACGTCACCTGCGTCGACAAGGACGCGAAGAAGATCGCGGGCCTGAACCGGGGCGAGATGCCGATCTACGAACCGGGCCTGCAAAGACTGGTCGAAAGCAATGCGGAAGCCGGTCGGCTCGGCTTCTCCACCGATCTGGGAGCGGCGGTGAAGGACGCCGACGCCGTGTTCATCGCCGTCGGAACCCCGTCACGGCGCGGCGACGGGCACGCGGACCTGTCGTACGTCTATGCGGCGGCCGAAGAGATCGCCAAGGCCATCGACGGCTACACCGTCGTGGTGACCAAATCCACCGTTCCCGTCGGCACGGGCGCCGAGGTCGAGAGGATCATCCGCGCGACGCGGCCCGACGCCGATTTCGACGTGGTGTCCAACCCGGAGTTCCTGCGCGAGGGCGCGGCCATCGAGGACTTCATGCGCCCCGACCGGGTCGTCATCGGCACCGAGTCCGAACGTGCGCGCGAGGTCATGCGTGAACTCTACCGGCCGCTCTACCTGATCGAGACGCCCATCGTGTTCACCCGGCGCCAGACGTCGGAACTGATCAAGTACGCGGCCAATACCTTCCTTGCGACCAAGATCACCTTCATCAACGAGATGGCCGACCTGTGCGAGGTCCTGGACGCCGACGTCCAGGACGTGGCCAGGGGCATCGGCCTGGACGGGCGCATCGGCCGCAAGTTCCTGCACGCGGGGCCGGGTTACGGCGGGTCGTGCTTTCCAAAGGACACGCTGGCCCTGGTACGCACGGCGCAGGATGCGGGTTCGCCGCTTCGCATCGTCGAGACCGTGGTCGAGATCAACGCCAAGCGCAAGCAGTCCATGGCGCAGAGAGTCATCGACGCCTGCGGCGGCGGCGTCGCCGGCAAGACGATCGCCGTCCTGGGCCTGACCTTCAAGCCCAACACGGACGACATGCGGGACTCCCCGTCCCTCGACATCGTTCCGGCGCTGGTCGCCGCCGGGGCCAGGGTACGTGTCTTCGATCCCAAGGGCATGGACGAGGCGCGGCATCTGTTGGACGGCATCGAATGGTGCAAAGGGGCGTACGACACGATGGCGGACGCGGACGCGCTGACCATCGTGACCGAATGGAACGAGTTCCGCGCGCTCGACCTGGACCGCGTCAAGGAGTTGATGAAGACGCCGGTGATGATCGACCTGCGCAACATCTACAATCCGAACGACATGGCCGAAGCCGGATTCGACTACACCTGCATCGGCCGGGCCAAGGTTTCGGCCCGGGCCTGACGGGTCGCCCTTGCCGGCCCTGAACGGGAAGTATCCTGCATGACCGACAGCCACCGCTTCGATCCCAGCATCCTGCGCGAATACGATATCCGCGGCACCGTCGGCACGACCCTCGATCCGGACGATTTGCGGGCGATCGGCCGCGCCTTCGGCACGATCCTGGCGCGTGCCGGCGGAAAGACCGCGGCGACGGGCTACGACGGGCGGCTCAGCTCGCCCGAGCTGGAGGCGGCGCTGGCCGACGGCCTGCGTGCCGCCGGCATCGACGTCAGGCGCGTCGGCCGCGGGCCCACGCCCATGCTCTATTTCGCGACGTTCCATCTGGGCACGGACTCGGGCCTGATGGTGACGGGATCGCACAATCCGCCGGAATTCAACGGCGTGAAGATGGTGTTGAAAGGCAGGTCCTTCTTCGGCGCCGACATCCAGACGCTGGGCACAATGGCCGCGCAGGGGGATTTCGCGGAAGGTGCCGGCGGCGAGTGGAGGTTCGACGTGCTGGATGCCTACGTGGCGCGCCTGCTCAAGGATTTCGTCGGGACCAAGCCGCTGACCGTCGCCTGGGACGCCGGCAACGGCGCCGCCGGCGAGGCCCTGGTCAAGCTGGTCGCCGGCCTGCCGGGGCGTCACATCCTGCTGAACGAAGGCATCGACGGCACCTTCCCGGCGCACCATCCCGACCCGACGGTCGAGAAGAACCTGGCGCAACTCAAGGACGCCGTGGCGGCGAACGGCTGCGACCTGGGGATCGCCTTCGACGGCGACGGGGACCGCATCGGCGTGGTCGACAGCCGGGGCAGGGTGCTGTGGGGCGACCAGCTTCTGGCCATCCTGGCGCGCGACGTGCTGGCCGCCAATCCGGGCGCCACGGTGATTGCCGACGTGAAGACGTCCCGCGTGTTCTTCGACGAGATCGAACGCCTGGGCGGCAAGTCTCTGATGTGGAAGACCGGCCATTCCCATATCAAAAGCAAGATGGCCGAGATCGGCGCACCCCTGGCGGGAGAGATGAGCGCCCATATCTTCTTCAAGGACCGCTACTACGGATATGACGACGCGCTGTACGCGGCGGTCCGCCTGCTCAACGTCCTGAACGGGACGGAAACATCCCTGGCCGGCCTGCTGGACGCCATGCCGAAAACCGTCAGCACACCGGAAATCCGTTTCGACTGCGCCGACGACCGCAAGTTCCAGGTCGTTGAGGAGGTGCGCGCCCGGCTGGCCCTCGAAGAGGGGATCGAGGTCCACGGCATGGACGGCGTGAGGGTGCAATCTGCGGACGGCTGGTGGCTGCTGCGCGCGTCCAACACGCAGCCGGTGCTGGTGGCCCGCTGCGAGGCGGCGGACGCGGAAGGCCTGGCGCGGTTAAAGGCGGCGCTTTCCGACCAACTGGCGTCGAGCGGCGTAAGCGCGCCCGAACTGTAAGCCGGCCGGCGGAAGCGCCTTCGGCGCGTTGCGGAGGTTTCCCCGAGATATTTGCCTGTGATTTCGGGTTCGTCGAACGACGGCGGTCCCTTAAAAACGGAGAGGAACCGCCATAAGGCGATCCCTCTCCCTCCCCCTGTCGCGCGCAGGGATGGTTTTTCCCGCGCACCGACATTTTAAATTCATCGACGATTATGCCGTTATTCATCCGTTGGTGCCACAATTAATCTTACGATCATTGTGGACTTTCCTGCGCGCGCAACGGACGGTCGCCGCCGACAGGCGACGGCGCGGAGTCTGCTTGATGTCACAAGGGGGTGGCGAGCCTAGCTTTGCAACGCGGCCATTTCCAGGGATTCCGGCCCGCGCAGTTCCATGCAGGGGATGCGCCGCTTCTCCAGCAGCTTGCAGGCGCGGTAGGCCTCCTTCTTGGTGAGGCCGTAGACACGCGCGCGGTGCAGAACCTTGCCGTTCTTCTTGGTCAGCGGAACGATGGAGACGACGCCCCCGTCCAGCAGGCCGGGCAGGGTGTCGCGCGCCTTCATGGCCATGCTTTCGGCCTGTTCCGATTGGGCGAAGGCGCCGACCTGGATACCCCAGCGCGAATGCTTGTCGAACTCGACGACGCGGGTCGGTCCGTCGCCGTCACCCTGTTCCACCGGCTCGTCGGCGCGCGCGGGCAGGGAGGCGGGGGCCGGGACGTCGGCCTTGGCCATGACCGGTGCGCTGCCCAGGCTGGCGAAGGCGCGGTCAAGGAACCTGGTCATCAGGTGGTTGCGCGCGCTTGACGAATTGGCGCCGAACACGACGCCGATGAGGCGGCGTCCGTCGCGCTCGGCCGACGTCACCAGGTTGAAGCCCGACGCCCGGATGTAGCCTGTCTTGAAGCCGTCGGCGCCTTCGTACGAGAGCAGCAGCTTGTTGTGGGTCTTGTGCGACACGCCGTCGAAGTCGAACCGGGTGCGCGAAAAGAAATGGTAATACTGAGGAAAGTCGCGGAGCAGCGCCCGCGCCAGCTTGGCCATGTCACGGGCGGTGGAAAGCTGGCCGCTGTGGGGCAGCCCCGAGGCGTTGCGGAACGTCGTCCGGTCCATGCCCAGGCGGCGTGCCGTCGCCGTCATTTCCAGGGCGAATTCGCGTTCCTTGCCGCTGTAGTTCTCGGCAACGGCAGAGGCGATGTCATTGGCCGACTTCACGGTTAGGGCGAGTATCGCATCGCGCACGGATATGGTCTCGCCTGGTTTCAGGCCCAGTTTCGACGGCGGCTGGCCGGCGGCACGGGCCGACATGCGCAGGCGCGTGTTCATCGACCAGCGGCCACTCTTGACGGCCTCGAACACCTTGTAAAGCGTCATCATCTTGGTCAGCGACGCGGGGTAGTTGCGGGTGTCCGAATTGACCGCGTGCAGGACCTCGCCCGTATCGGCGTCGATCACCAGGGATGCATATTTCGCGGCGGCCTGACCGGGCGTCAGCATCAGGACCGTCAACATAACCAAGGCGGCCATGGCCGAAAGGCGCAGGACCCCCCTCTGTTCTATCGGGCGCGTATCAGCCATGAGAGCTCTCTTCCCCGTCTTGAGCTGTTTGCCTCATCGTTGCCGCGTCGTCCCCCGATTCGCCCGCATCGTAACCGAATCCGCTGCCGGCGTCTCGTGAAATTTCACTGCCGAATCAATACGTTCTTTATAGATTCATCGTGAACAAACAATTAACGGCCTGTCCTGCGGGCGCCGGGGCGCCTGCCGGGGCCGCCGCAGGAGGCTTCGGTGATTGCCGGAAATTAGCGTGGAAACAAAGGGTTACAGTTTGGATAAATATTTGTGCAATGCACAATTGATTCTTGACGGAAACCAGATGCGGGGCTTATAGTCACGGAATTGCTGCACTGCAGCATCGCTGCGGGGCGGTGATCAAGCGGCACCGGCGGCGCCAAGCGCCCGGAAGCCGCAATTGGATGATGTGCATCACCCGGCAAAGAACCCGAATGGAGAGTAAAATGGCTGAAGCCAAGAAACCCACCGCGACCGCGAAGCCCGCCGCGCAGCCTGCCGCCACGCAGGTCGAGTCGGCCGTCACGGTCGGCAAGGAAACCGTCGAAACCGTCGTCAAGGCCGGCGCCGAAGTCGCGGCCAAGGGCGTCGAAAAGGCCGTCGCCATGGGCCAGGAACACGTGGCCGCGGCGGTCAAGGCCGGCGGCGAAGCGTTCAAGACCTACGAGGACGTCGTCACCTACAACAAGGACAACGTCGACGCCATCGTGAAGGCCAACAACATCATGGTGAAGGGCGTTCAGGACATCAACAAGGTGCTGTTCGCCATGGCCCAGAAGAACATGGAAGAAGGCGTCGACCTGACCAAGAAGATGTTCGGCTGCAAGTCCGTCGACGACGTGGTCAAGCTGCAGAGCGACCTGATGAAGACCAACTACACCAAGGCGCTCGATGAAAGTCGCAAGATTTCCGACATGGCCGCGAAGCTGGCCGAGGAAGTCTCCGCGCCGCTTGCCGACCGCCTGACCGTGGCCGTCGAAAAGGTGACCAAACCTCTTGCTGCCTGATCCTCCTCCATCCCCCCTTTGGTAGGGCAGCATGCAGGCGCCCGGCGGTTTTCCGCCGGGCGTTCTTTTTATGCCTCAAGGGGCGCGCAACGGGCTGCGTCCGCCGTCGTCCGCGCGGCTACGGATGAAATGGTTGTCTTGGGACTTGGCGGCGGGGCGTGGCCTGCCCATATACCTTGGGACAAGCGGCCGCCGCCCGCCGGTGCCGGGGCTTTCCCGGGCAATCCTTTTTAAATAGAATTGGGTTACCGTCGGGGTGGGATGCCGCTTTGGCGGCGTCGATGGACCGCGTTCGCCGGCCATCAACGGCAAGGAGAGGACGGAGATGACAGGACCGACAGACCCTCCCAAATCTCCCCTCGGACCGGGAAAAAACGACGACGCCGGCACCGGTTTGGCGGTCAAGTCCCGGACGCGGACAAAACGCCCGTCCATGTACAGGGTCCTGATGCTCAACGACGACTACACGCCCATGGAGTTCGTCGTCCACGTGCTGGAGCGGTTCTTCGGCATGGGGCATGAACGCGCCACTCAGGTGATGCTGCATGTCCATCAGCGCGGGGTCGGCGTGTGCGGCGTCTTTACCTACGAGATTGCCGAGACGAAAGTGACGCAGGTCATGGACCTGGCGCGCCAGCACCAGCATCCTTTGCAGTGCACGATCGAGAAAGACGGCGGCGGAGACGAGGAATAGATGCTTTCACGAGAGCTAGAACAAACCCTGCACCGCGCCCTGGCCCTGGCCGCCGAGCGTAACCACGAATACGCGACCCTGGAACACCTTCTGCTGTCGCTGACCGAGGACCCGGATGCGATCGCGGTGCTCAAGGCCTGCGACGTGGAACTGGACCGCCTGAACGTCGACCTGACCGAGTTCCTCGACAACGAACTGGCCGAGATCGACAACCCGCGCGGCCTGGAGCCGAAGCCCACGGCCGGCTTCCAGCGCGTCGTCCAGCGCGCCGTCATCCACGTGCAGTCTTCGGGTCGTGAGGAAGTCACCGGCGCCAACGTGCTGGTCGCCCTGTTCTCGGAGCGCGAGTCTCACGCCGTCTACTACCTGCAGCTTCAGGACATGACGCGGCTGGATGCGGTCAACTACATCTCCCACGGTATCGCCAAGGTGCCGGGGCGCTCCGAACAGCGCACGGTTTCCGGAGCCGATCCCGATGCCGAGGCGGAAACCGTCGCGCGCAAGGGCTCGGAAGCGCTCGACGCCTATTGCACCAACCTGAACAGGAAAGCGGCCGAGGGCCGCATCGACCCGCTGATCGGCCGCCACGACGAGATCGAGCGCGCGATCCAGATTCTGTGCCGGCGCAACAAGAACAATCCGCTGTTCGTCGGCGATCCCGGCGTCGGCAAGACCGCCATCGCCGAAGGCCTGGCCAAGCGCATCAACGACGAAGAGGTGCCCGAGGTCCTGCTCGGCAATACCATCTATTCCCTCGACATGGGGGCGCTTCTGGCGGGCACCCGCTATCGCGGCGACTTCGAGGAGCGCCTGAAGAACGTCATGGCCGAGCTTGAGGCCATGCCCAAGGCGATCCTGTTCATCGACGAGATCCATACCGTGATCGGCGCCGGCGCCACGTCCGGCGGTTCCATGGACGCCTCCAACATCCTGAAGCCGGCGCTGCAGGGCGGCAGGCTGCGCTGCATGGGTTCGACCACCTACAAGGAATACCGCAACTATTTCGAAAAGGACCGCGCGCTGGTGCGCCGGTTCCAGAAGATAGACGTCTACGAACCCTCGATCGACGACACCATCAAGATCCTCAAGGGCCTGAAGCCCTATTTCGAGGACCACCACAAGGTACGCTACACCAACGACGCGCTGAAAGCGGCGGTGGAACTGTCGACCAAGTACATCCACGAGCGCAAGCTGCCCGACAAGGCGCTGGACGTGATCGACGAGGTAGGGGCTTCGCGCATGCTGCTGCCGCCCGGCAAGCGGCGCAAGACCGTGACCGTGAAGGATGTGGAGCAGATCGTCGCCAAAATCGCCCGCATTCCCGAGAAGTCGGTGTCTTCGAACGACCGCAAGGCGCTCCAGACCCTGGACCGCGACCTGAAGACCATGGTGTTCGGCCAGGACAAGGCCATCGAGGCATTGTCGAGCGCCATCAAGCTGGCCCGCGCCGGCCTGCGCGAACCGGAAAAGCCGATCGGCTCGTACCTGTTCTCGGGCCCCACGGGCGTCGGCAAGACCGAGGTCGCGCGCCAGTTGTCCCATATTCTGGGCATCGATCTGGTGCGCTTCGACATGTCCGAGTACATGGAGCGCCATTCCGTGTCGCGCCTGATCGGCGCGCCCCCGGGCTACGTGGGCTTCGACCAGGGCGGGCTTTTGACCGACGCGATCGACCAGCAGCCCCATTGCGTGCTGCTGCTGGACGAGATCGAGAAGGCACATCCCGACCTTTTCAACATCCTTCTCCAGATCATGGACCACGGCAAACTGACCGACCACAACGGCAAGTCCGTGAGCTTCCGCAACGTGATCCTGATCATGACCACCAATGCGGGCGCCGCCGACCTGGCCAAGCCGGCCATCGGGTTCGAGCGAGAATCCCGCATCGGCGAGGACACGGAAGCGATCGAGCGCATGTTCACGCCCGAGTTCCGCAACCGCCTGGATGCCATCATCGGTTTCCAGCCGCTGTCGCCGGAGGTCGTCGCCCGCGTCGTCGACAAGTTCGTCATGAACCTGGAACTGCAGCTTGAGGACCGGGACGTTGTGATCGAACTGACCGACGCGGCGCGCGAATGGCTGGCCAAGAAGGGCTATGACAAGCTGTTTGGCGCTAGGCCGCTCAGTCGCGTGATTCAGGAGAACATCAAGAAGCCGCTGGCCGAGGAACTGCTGTTCGGCAAGCTGACCAAGGGCGGCCTCGTCCTGGTCGCCGTCGACGACGACAAGCTGGTGCTCGATTTCCCCGAGCCGGGGTCGACCCGCCTGCCGGCCAAGCGCAAGAAGGGCAAAGTTCCCGCCCTGGTGGAATAGGGGCTCCTTCGATCCCCGTCATTCCCGCGCAAGCGGGAATCCAGGGTTGAGACGATCCTGGACCCCCGCTTCCGCGGGGGTGACGGTTAGGGTAGGTTCCCGAAAACGAAGGAACCTCACCCATGGCCTTTTCCTTTCTTTCCGACATTCGCGTCCTCGACCTCTCGCAGTACCTGCCGGGCCCGCTCGCGGGACAAATCCTGGCCGATCTGGGCGCCGAGGTGGTGAAGGTGGAGCCGCCCGCGGGCGATCCGCAGCGTCACCTGGATCCCATGGCCGGGCGCCTCGATCCCGATGTCGTCCAAGGGGGCGACGCCTCGCCCTTCTACCGGGTCCTCAACGCCGGCAAGACCGTCACCCGCATCGACCTGAAGTCGGATGACGGCAAGGCCCGGTTCCGCGCCCTCGTCGAAGCGGCCGACGTGCTGCTGGAAAGCTACCGGCCCGGCGTGATGGACCGCCTCGGTTTCGGCTACGCCGATGCCAAGGAGCACAACCCGGGCCTGGTTTACTGCGCGCTCACCGGCTACGGGCAGACCGGGCCGCTGCGCCTCGCCGCCGGACACGATCTCAACTACATGGCCGCCACGGGGGCTCTCGGCCAGGCCGGGACGCCGGACGGACCGGCCATGGCCTGGCCGCCCATGGCCGACTGCGCCGGCGCGGTGATGTCGGCCCTCGCCGTCCTGGGCGCCCTGGTCAAACGGGGGCGGGACGGGGAGGGAGCGTACCTGGACGTCGCCATGGCCGACTGCGTGCTCTCGTGGCAGGCCCTCGGCCTGACGGCTTCGCGGTTGGGCCTCGCCAAGGGGCGCGGGCAGGCGCTCCTGACCGGCGGGGCGGCCTGCTACCGCGTCTATGCCTGCGCGGACGGGCGCGAACTGTCGATCGGCAATCTGGAGCCGGTGTTCTGGGAGAACTTCTGCCGCGCCGTCGGGCGCGACGACTGGACCTCCCGCCAGTGGCAGCCCCTGCCGCAGGACGGGCTGATCGCCGACGTCGCGGCGCACCTCGCCAAGCGTCCGCTCGACCACTGGCTCGCGGCGCTGGACGGCGTCGACACCTGCGTGCAGGCGGTCGCCGACTATCCGAACGTCGCGGCGCAGCCGCAGGTGCAAGCCCGCGGCCTGGTCAGGGACGATCCGCTCGGCGGGGTGCAGGTGCTGCTGCCGATCCTGGCCGACGGGCTGACGACGGGCGGACGCTCACCCCTTTCGGTGCGCTCGGCGGACGAGATTCTGAAAGACTGGGGAAAAGCCTGATGCGACGGCTCAGCGGCCGCGCCCGATGACGCTGGGGCAGTCGTTCTCGCCGGTCAGGCCGACCTTGGCGGCGCCGTGAGGCGACAGGCGCAGGTTTCCCTTGGCGCCGATGACGTAGGCCTGGCGGCCCAACGGCTGTCCGTTGGCGGCCATGCGCACGACGGAGGCCGCGCGGCAGGCGCGGCAATTGTTGACCAGGAACACGCCGCCGGTGCCGCGGTCCGTTTCCAGGGTGATGCAGGTCTTGTCGCTGTCGTCGGCGAGGGTTTCCGGTTTCACCAGGTTGGCCTGCTCGCAGGGGTAGATGGAGCCGAGGCTGGTCCGTCCCGGCCCGCGGAAGGGCAGGGGCAGGGTCATGTTGCCCATTACGTTGAACTTGCGCACTTCGGGCGCCGAGATGCCCCGGCGCAGGCGTGTCACGCCGACGACCATGCAGGCGTTGCACTTGTTGACCAGAACCTCGCCCGTGCCGGTGCGGGCATGGCGGATGCAGTCCGCGCCGGGCGCCACCGAGGCCGCCGTGCGGATCAGGGGGTTGATCTCCATGGCGTCCGCGGCGGGGACCCGCGGTGCCGCGATGGCCGCCGCCGACAGCAGCAGGATGGCGACAAGCGCCGCCGCGGTCAGCAGATAGAGGTGCACGAACCTTTGCATGGTCCGATACTTTAGGGAATATTGGTAAATGAAACGTGACCGCCGTCACACTTATTACGAGATCGACCTAATTCATTGAATTCATGAATGTTTTTTGAACGGCGAAAAGCGCCCATAGGCGGACATTTCACGCTGGATGCCCCTTGCCTCGTCCTCCAGGAAGTGCCGGACGGCGTCGCGGAAGCCCGGATCGGCGATCCAATGGGCCGAATATGTACGGCGCGGCAGATAGCCCCGCTGCACCTTGTGGGGCCCCTGGGCCCCGGCCTCGACCCACTTCAGGCCGTGGGCGATGGCGTAGTCGATGGCCTGATAGTAACAGGCCTCGAAGTGCAGGAACCTGTAGTCGGCGACGCAGCCCCAGTTGCGCCCGTAGAGGGTGTCGCCGCCACGCAGGTTGAGGGCCCCGGCCACGGGCCGCCCGTCCTTCTCCACCACCACCAGGACCACGGCCCGGCCCAGGCGTTCGCCGAGCAGCGAGAAGAACCGGCGGTCCAGGTAGGCCTGGCCCCACTTCTTGTCCGACGTGTCCATGTAGAAGCGGAAGAAGGCGTCCCAATGGGCTTCCGTGATGTCCGCACCCTCCAGGACGCGGATGTCCAGCCCAGCCTCGTGAACGCAGCGGCGTTCCTTCTTGATGTTCTTGCGCTTGCGTGACGACAGCTCGTCCAGGAATGCGTCGAAGGTCGCGAAACCCTTGTTCTCCCAGTGGAACTGTTGGCCGATGCGCTGCAGGTAGCCGGCCTGGCCGAAGGCTTCCCACTCGTCCTCCGTGGGGAAGGTCACGTGCAGCGACGACACGCCCAGGTTCTGGGCGAGCTGCGCCATGCCGGCGATCAGGGCGGCGCGCATCTCGCGGCGCTGGTCCGCGGGCAGGGCGGCGTTGACCAGCAGGCGCGGGCCGGTCACCGGCGTGAAGGGCACGGAACACTGCAGCTTGGGATAGTAGCGCCCGCCGGCGCGCTCATAGGCGTCGGCCCAGCCCCAGTCGAACACGTATTCGCCGTAGGAATGGTTCTTCAGGTAGAGGGGGGCGCAGGCGGCGATGCCGCCCGCCGGGTCCTCGATCACCAGATGCTGGCCGAGCCAGCCGGTCTCGGCCGCGGCCGAGCCGGAATCCTCCAGCGCCGACAGAAAGGCATGGCTGACGAAGGGATTGTCGGTCCCGGCACAGGCGTCCCAGGCCTCGGGCGGGACCTCGGCGAGGGATTTCACGACCTTGATGGCGACCGCGTCGCGTCCGTCGGGCATGGCTAAATTCTTATCCGTCGCGCCGCCGGGGGCAAGGGCCGATCCGCCAGGATGGCGGCCAACATGTCCAGGCTGTCGACCAGCCTGGGGCCCGGCCGGTTGAAGAAGCTGTTGGCGTCGGTGGCATAGACGCGGCCCGCGCGCGCGGCCTTGAGGTCGCGGAAGTCCGGGTGGCGTTCCATCAGCAGGCGGGCCTCGGCGGTCGAGCGGTCCAGGCCGAAGCCGCAGGGCATGAAGACGATGACGTCCGGATCCTCGGTCCTCAGGTCGTCCCAGGTAATCCAGGGCGCGTGCTCGCCCGCCCGGCCGAATACATCGCGCCCACCCGCCATTTCCACCAGTTCGGGCACCCAGTTGCCCGCCGCCATCAAGGGATCCGTCCATTCGATGCAGGCGACGCGGGGGCGGGACCCGGCGGGCGGCTGCGTCAGCTCGTGCGCCCGGTCGGCCAGGCGGTCCGCCACCTTGCGTCCCCGGTCGGCCGGGCCCAGGGCGGCGCCGACGCGGGCCACGTCCTCGAACACGTCGGCAAGGGTCATGGGCGTCAGCGACACGATCCGCGCGGCGCGGCCGGTCCAGTCGCGGACCGCGGCCTCCACGTCGGCCAGGCTGACGGCGCAGACCTCGCACTGGTCCTGGGTGATGATGACGTCGGGGGCGCAGGCGGCGAGGGGCTCTTGCAGGACCTCGTAGACGCTGACGGCTTCGGCCGCGGCGGCCTTCACCCGGCGGTCAATCGTTGCGCTGGATCCCTCAAGGTTCAGCCGCGGCCGCGTGCAGACCGGCAGCTTTTCGACCTCCGGCGGAAAGTCGCATTCGTGGGAGCGGCCGACCAGCCGATCCGCGTAGCCGAGGGCGCAGACGATCTCCGTCGCGCTCGGCAAAAGAGAGACGACGCGCATCTTTTGCGTATTCTCCGCCACTTCCATCGGGACTAATGTGAGGGCCCCGTTCCCATTCGGCAACCGCCTTGGGCGGTGACAGGCACGGTGACATGATGCGGTTTCCGGTTTTCCATCGATTGTGTCTCCTGGCTTTCGCCGGATTCGTGGCAATGCCCGCGGCGGCGCGGGCCGAATTCCAGATGCCGCCGGAATCTGTGACGGCAGAGGCCCGGAACCTGACCTGGGAACGCGCCTACGTCTACCTACCGGCCGGGTTGAACCCGTTCGGCACGGGCGTGCTCGGCGGGCGGCGCGGTCTCGTGTCCATCGAAGGGGCTCTTGAGGAGCTGGCCCGGCGCGGGATCGAGGTGCCCGTGGTCGTCTACCTGCACGGCTGCGGCGGGTTCGGAAATTCCGGCAAGATCAACGCCGGCATGCTGGCCGAGGCCGGGTTCGTCGTCGTCGCCCCCGACAGCTTCGCGCGGCCCGGGCGGATCAAGACCTGCGACGGCAAGAAGCACGTCGGTATCGGACCCAAGGGCGGCTACGCCGCGACGATCCAGCTCCGCATCGACGAGTTGACGCGTGCGCTTGAGGGCCTGGGCGAGTTCCCCTGGGTCGACCGGGAGAACCTGTTCCTGTTCGGCCATTCGCAGGGCTCCAACGCCGCCGCCTACTACGACGGCAACGCCTTCAAGGCGCGGGTGATGACGGGCACGCGCTGTTCGCGTGGCTATCGCGCCCCGGCCGAAGAACCGGCGCTCGCCGTATTCTCGACCGGCGATCCCTGGTTCCGCGGCCGTCCGGTGAAATGCCTGGACTACGTCGGCCGCACGAAGATCGAAATCCTGCAGCTTGACGGCGACGCGCACGTGGTCGCCAAGGTCCCGGCGGCACGCGAGCGCATCATTGGCTTTCTGAAGAGCCGGATCGGGCCCTAGCGGATCTCGAAGATTCCATCGACTTCAACCGCGACGCCGCGCGGCAGAGCCGGCGCGCCGACGGCGAAGCGGGCATGCTTGCCGGCGTCGCCGAACACCTCGACCATCAGGTCCGAGGCGCCGTTGACGACCTCGGGGTGGTCCGTGAAGTCGACCGTCGAATTGACGAACCCGCCCAGCTTGGCGACCTGCACGACGCGGTCCAGGTCGCCGCCGCAGGCCTCGCGGACCTGGGCGATCAGGTTCAAGCCGCACACACGCGCCGCCTGATAGCCGCCTTCCTTGGTGACGTCTTCGCCGAGCCGCCCGCGGCAGGTGATCTCGCCGTTCCACACGCAGACCTGCCCCGCCACGAACACGGTCGATCCGACGACCGTGTAGGGGATGTAATTGGCCGCCGGGGCGGCAGGCCTGGGCAGTTCGATGCCCAGTTCCTTCAGGCGGGAGTCGACGGTTCCGGTCATGGGATGGGGATCCTTTCTTGGGCTGGGCGCCCGGCGGCCGGGCGGGTCGGATCGGATGAAGCCAGGTCAGATGAAGCCAGATCAGATGAAGAAGGTGTCGCGTTCCTTGGGTGCGACGCAGACGGTGTCACTGCCCCGCTCCTTCAGGAGCTTCTGGGCGATGGCCAGCTTTTCGTCAATGGCGTCGTCGTTCTGGTCCGGATCGTGGTGGTAGAGATAGAGGGTCTTCACCTCGCCGCGGTCTGCAAGCTCCACGACCTTGGAGATGCAGGAATGGCCCCAGGTCACCTTGGTCGCGTATTCGGCGTCGGTGTAGGTGCAATCGGTGATCAGCGCGTCGGCGCCGCGCACGAAATCGGCCAGCTTCTGCTCGTAGTGGGGGTTGTAGCCGTCGCTGTTCTCCAGGAACATCTCGTTGTCGGTCACGTAACAGACGGCGCGGCCGTTGTATTCGATGCGGAAGCCCAGGCACTGGCCGGGGTGGCTCAGAAGCTTGGTCTTCACGCGGATGCCGTCGACCTCGAACTCCTCTTCCTCGAGATCGCGGAAATAGACGCGGGCGGCGAATTCCTTCAGCGTGATCGGGAAATAGACGCCGTCCATCTGGGCCGAGATGATCTCGCGGATGGAAATGTCGCCCTGGTTGGCGCCCAGAATCTGGAACTCGTTGCCCTGGCGGTAGAGCGGCGCGAAGAACGGAATGGCGTTGATGTGGTCCCAATGGGGATGGGAGATGAAGATGCGGCCGCGGATATTGCGCCGGCCGTTCGACAGCAGCCTGTCGCCGAAGGTCTTGATGCCCGTACCGCCGTCGAACACGAATATCTGATCACGGGGAAACTGCAGGGTCACGCAGTTCGTGTTGCCGCCGTATTTCAGTGTGTTCCTGCCCGACACGGGCAGGGTGCCGCGCACGCCCCAGAACGACAACTCGATGTCGTCGCGCAGGATGCGATTGACCCGTTCCAGGAAGGTCGCGGCGACGATCGGCTTGCGGATGAAGCCGTGGGCGCCGAATTCATAGGCGCGGTTGACGTCGAATTCATAGCTCTTGGCTGTCAGAACGATGAACACCGCGTCCTTCAGTTCGTCGTGTCCGCGCACGAACTTGCAAAGCTGGAAGCCGTCCACGTCGGGCATCATCAGGTCCGAGATGATGCAGTCGGGGGCCAGCCCGACCAGCTTGTCCATGGCGTCCCTGGAATCGGAAAACGGCGTGACCCGGTGCCCCGCCGCTTCGAGAATGGAGGTGATGGCGTCAAGAATCATCCGGTCGTCGTCGACCGCAACGAAGTGAATGGGTTCGGTGTTTTCAGCCATGCCCGTCCCGATGTGCCGATGCTGGACCGGCGATCCAAATGCCCCTTCTGTTCAGGCAAGTAGAGCCGGAACAGATTAACAAAACCCTCAAAACGTCGATTATCACCGTCCCTCGAAACGCTTTCGACGGGCAGGTTTTACGGGTTTTGTAGCAGAACAGGCGTTGCGACCGCAAACCGCTTTTCCGAACATCGCGGAACAATGCAAAACCGTCCGCGACCAATGCCGGGGACGGCGGGAGCGGGGATGGCGCGGCGTTGCGGGCAGTCAGGCCAAAAAAGAGGCGTACGGCGGGCCGAAGCCCGCCGCACGCCCCAAGTTTCCCAGGGAGGATTGCTGAAATCTTTGGGTAAGGGAGCGCGTCATCACGAACATCCGCTGGTGGCGCCGCAGGTGACGCACTTCATGCAGGTGCCGTTGCGCACCAGGGTGAAGTTGCCGCAGTCGCCGCAGGAGTCGCCCTCGTACCCCTTCATGCGGGCTTCGCGGATCTGGTCGAGCTTGCTGTCGGTCTGCGCGATCACGGTGGTTTCGATCTCCAGGACCGTTTCGACGCCTTCGGCCTGATGGACGGCCGTGCCGCCTCCGCTGCCGCCGCTCCCCTTGGCCGCGGCGCGGACCGAACCGCCCGAACCGGACTCGCCGCTGCCGCCGAAGCGGCCGCCCTGGACGACCATGAACTGCTTGGAGCGCACGTAGCCGCGGCTGGTCAATTGGGCCACGGCTTCCATCATGCCGGACTTTTCGACATTAGGCAGGTCGCCTTCGTCGGAGCCGTCGCCCAGGGTGTCGGGCAGCAGGTCCGCCGGCTCCACGTGGGCCAGATCGTTGCGGTCAAGGTACGACACCGCCAGTTCGCGGAAGATGTAGTCGAGGATCGACGTCGCCATCTTGATGGTGTCGTTGCCGGTGACCATGCCCGACGGCTCGAAGCGCGTGAAGGTGAAGGCTTCCACGTACTCTTCGAGCGGCACGCCGTACTGCAGGCCGATGGAGATGGCGATGGCGAAGTTGTTCATCAGCGAGCGGAACGCGGCCCCTTCCTTGTGCATATCGATGAAGATTTCCGCCAGGCGACCGTCCGCGTATTCGCCGGTATGCAGGTAGACCTTGTGGTCGCCGATGGACGCCTTCTGGATGTACCCCTTGCGCCGGCTGGGCGGGCGGCGGCGTTCCTGGGCCCGCTCGACGATGCGCTCGACGATGCGCTCGGCGACGATCTCGGCCCTGGCGGCGGCCGGCCGGTCGGCGACGGCCTCTTCCAGGGTCTCCTCCGCGTCGGCGTCGTCCAGGAGGGCCGCTTGGAGCGGCTGCGACAGCTTGGAGCCGTCGCGGTAGAGCGCGTTGGCCTTCAGCCCCAGTTTCCAGGACAGCATGTAGGCCTCGTTGCACTCGGCGACGGTCGCCGAGTTCGGCATGTTGATGGTTTTGGAAATGGCGCCGGAGATGAACGGCTGCGCCGCCGCCATCATGCGGATGTGGCTTTCGACGCTGAGAAACCGCTTGCCGATCTTGCCGCAGGGATTGGCGCAGTCGAATACCGATAGGTGCTCGGCCTTCAGGTGTGGCGCGCCCTCAAGCGTCATGGCGCCGCAGACGTAGGTGTTGGCGGCCTCGACGTCGGCCTTGGAGAAGCCCAGATAGGCGAGCATGTCGAAGCTCATGTCGTTCAGCTTGTCGCCGGGAATGCCCAGCCCTTCGCGGCAGAACTCCTCGCCCAGGTTCCACTTGTTGAATACGAACTTGATGTCGAAGGCTTCGCCCAGTGACTTTTCAAGCTTACTCATAACATTGTGAGAGAAGCCTTTGTCTTTCAACGATTCTGAATTGATTCCGGGAGCGCCTTCCAGGGTCCCATGGCCGACCGCGTAATTGATCATGGCGGTGATCTCGTCGGCCGTGTAGCCCATGCCGGCAAGCGCCTTGGGCACCATGCGGTTGATGATCTTGAAGTAGCCGCCGCCGGCCAGCTTCTTGAACTTGACGAGCGCGAAGTCGGGCTCGATCCCGGTGGTGTCGCAGTCCATGACCAGTCCGATGGTGCCCGTGGGGGCGATGACCGTGGTCTGGGCGTTGCGATAGCCATGCGCCTGGCCGCTTTCCAGCGCCTTGTTCCAGGCCAGCGCCGCCGCCTTGGCGAGCGCGGCGTCGGGGCATTCGGCGGCGATCAGCGGCACGGGGGGCACGTCCAGGCCTTCGTAGCCGGTCTTCTCGCCGTGGGCCGCCCGGCGGTGGTTGCGGATGACCCGCAGCATGGCGTCGGCGTTCTTGGCGTAGCCGGGGAAGGTGCCCAGTTCCGCCGCCATCTCGGCCGAGGTCGCGTAGCAGGTCCCGGTCATCAGCGCCGTGACGGCGGCGCAGATGGCGCGACCCTCGACGGAATCGTAGGACAGGCCGGCATTCATCAGGTAGCCGCCGATGTTGGCGTAGCCCAGGCCCAGGGTGCGGAACTCATAAGACAGTTCCGCGATCTCCTTGGACGGGAACTGCGCCATGAGCACCGAGATTTCCAGGGTCACGGTCCACAGGCGCACCGCGTGCTCGAACCCGGCGACGTCGAAGGACCCGTCCTTTCCCGAGAAGGTGATCAGGTTCAGGGACGCCAGGTTGCAGGCCGTGTCGTCCAGGAACATGTATTCCGAGCACGGGTTGGACGCGTTGATCCGCCCTGAATTGGGGCAGGTGTGCCACTCGTTGATCGTCGTGTCGTACTGCAGGCCCGGATCGGCGCAGGCCCAGGCCGAATAGCCGATCTTCTCCCACAGGTCGCGGGCCTTGATCCGCTTGTGCACCTTGCCGTCCGTGCGGCGGATCAGCTCCCACTCGCCGTCGTTGAGGACGGCGCGAATGAATTCGTTGGTCAGCCGCACGGAGTTGTTGGAGTTCTGGCCCGAAACGGTCACGTAGGCTTCCGAATCCCAGTCCGTGTCGTAGGTCGGGAAGTCGATCTCGGTGTAGCCCTGGCGCGCGAAGTGGATGACGCGCTGGACGTAGTTGTCGGGGATCATGGCCTGGCGGCAACCCTTGATGGCGGCCTTCAGGTCGGCGTTCAGCTTGGGATCGAAGCGGTCGTCGGCGCCGGCGTCCGGGCCCATGTCGGCCTGACAGGCGGCCAGGACCTGGGTCAGGTGCTTCTTGGCGAGGCGCGAGCCGGAGACGAGGGCCGCCACCTTCTGCTCTTCCTGGACCTTCCAGTTGATGTAGTTCTCTATGTCCGGGTGGTCGACGTCGACGACGACCATCTTGGCGGCGCGGCGGGTCGTGCCACCCGACTTGATGGCGCCCGCGGCGCGGTCGCCGATCTTGAGGAAGCTCATCAACCCCGACGACCTGCCGCCGCCCGACAGGGGCTCGTTCTCGCCGCGCAGGCGAGAGAAGTTGGACCCGGTGCCCGAGCCATACTTGAACAGCCGCGCCTCGCGGACCCACAGGTCCATGATCCCGCCTTCGTTCACCAGGTCGTCGGAAACGCCCTGGATGAAGCAGGCATGGGGCTGCGGGTGCTCATAGGCGGAGTTGGAGGCGACCAGCTTGCCGGTCTCGAAATCCACGTAATGGTGGCCCTGGGCCGGACCGTCGATGCCATAGGCCCAATGCAGGCCAGTGTTGAACCATTGGGGCGAGTTCGGTGCGGCCATCTGTTTGGCCAGCATGAAGCGCATTTCGTCGAAATACGCCTGGGCGTCAGCCTCGGAATCGAAATAGCCGCCCTTCCAACCCCAGTAGGTCCAGGTCCCGGCCAGACGGTCGAACACCTGCTTGGCGCTCATCTCGCCGGCATGGCGCTTGTCCTTGGGCAGCTTCTTCAGCGCGGCCCGGTCCGGTTCGGACCGCCACAGCCACGACGGGACGGAGTTTTCCTCGACCTTCTTCAGCTTGGCGGGCACGCCGGCCTTGCGGAAATACTTCTGCGCCAGCACGTCGCAGGCGACCTGGGACCAGGATTCGGGGACTTCGATGCCGTCCTGGGCGAAGACCACGGAGCCGTCCGGATTCCGGATTTCGCTGGAGGCCTGACGGAACTTGATGGCCGCGTAAGGTGACTGTTCCTTCTTGGTGAAATGCCGCTTGATCTGCATGATTACCCCGTCTGCTCTCCCTTGGTGGTCCCTGTCGTTCCCGACCCTGTCCGTTGGTCGGCGGGCCCATCGACGGACCCGGGTCGCTTCTTTGCCGCTGGCCAGGAAGGCACTGATTGCCTTACTACATAATGTGGTTGCCCAGGCGCGAAGGACGCTAAATGTAGCCAGCGGGCGAGGGGGCGGCAACATCATAATTTCAACATTTGGGGGTATTGTTGCAAAAAAATTACTTGATTTTGTGGAACCTCCCGGAATTTCGGGGATTATGCCTTTAGATATAATCGTGCCGATACAGAATGTTGTGACGAAAGAACGCGGAGTCGGCCGCAGACCCTAGACCTTGGGCCCGCATGGTGCCATATTCCGGCGGTACATCAGGTGGGTAATGAGACGCCATGGACATCGGAACGCTTCTTCACACGTGGCTTTTCGGCAAGCTTGTCGGGACGGACGAATTCGGCAACCGCTATTACAAGCAGAAGGGCGGCGCGCTGTACGGTCGCGAACGCCGCTGGGTGCTGTACAAGGGGCGCAAGGAAGCCTCCAATGTGCCGTCGGAATGGCATGCCTGGCTGCACCACACCACTGCCGAACCGTTGACCGAAGTCGCCACGCAGGCGCGGCCCTGGCAGAAGGAACACGTCCCCAACCTGACGGGGACGGTCGCGGCCTATCGGCCGGCGGGTCACGAATTCAAGGGCGGAGCCCGCGCCCACGCCACGGGCGATTATCAGGCCTGGACGCCGGAATGAGGTCCGGTCCCCTGACGGGGACCTTTTCGTGACGGCCGGATTGCCATAACCCTGGAAACTCCATGAACCTTGAAACCAAGGAACAGTTGATCGGCACCCTGGCGCTTCTCGTGCTGTTGGCGGTCATCGGCTTCATGAACCAGGCCCGCAACGTCACCACTGCGGCCAACGATGGGCGCATCCGTGTCGACGCGCTGTTCGGGCGGGTCGATGGTATTCAGCCGGGCGCGGAGGTGCGCATGGGCGGGATTCGCATCGGCACGGTGGCCGAGCAGCGGCTGGACCGCGAGTTCCGCGCGGTGCTGACTCTCAACCTGACGGACAGGATCCCGGTGCCCAAGGATTCCTCGGCCTCGGTGCAGACGGACGGCCTGTTCGGCGGCAAGTACGTCGTGCTGGAACCGGGAGCGTCGGAAGAGACGCTGAAGGCCGGCGACCTCATCGCCCTCACGCAGGACGCGCAGGTCGTCGGCGACATCCTGGACATGATCATTTCCCAGGGCCGCGCTGCGCTGGCCGCCCGCAAGGGCGCGACCGAACAGGCGAAATAAAAGAGGGCGGGGACTTTAAATGGGACGTAACGCAATCGAAACGGTCTTGGGCGCGGTGGTGTTGATCGTCGCCGGGGTGTTTCTGTTCTTCGCCTTCAACGTGGCCCAGGTGAAGGCCGTCACCGGCTACGAGATCAAGGCCCATTTCCTCAAGGTCGGCGGCCTCTCCATGGGCAGCGACGTGCGTATCAACGGCATCAAGATCGGCACGGTGCTCGACCGCCGCCTCGACCCCGCCACCTTCGAGGCCGTCGTCGTCATGTCGATCAAGCCCGACGTGAAACTGCCGAAGGATACGGTCGCGACCATCGGGTCCGAGGGCATTCTGGGCGGCAAGTACGTGCGCCTGAAGCCGGGCCAGTCCAAGGAAACCCTCGCCGAGGGCGGCCGTATCGCCAAGGTCGAGGATTTCAAGTCCCTGGAGGATCAGGTCGGCGAGATCATCTTCCTGGCTACGGGCGGGAAATAGCCCGGCATGCGGATTCTCCCCGCGGCCGCCGGTTTCGTTCTGAGTCTCCTTGTCCTGGCGCCGCCGGCCGGCGCGGTCCCGATGGACACGGTTATCCTGCAAGGCCTGGACAAGGTCACGGCGCGGGTTTCGACCATCGAGGCCAAGGTGGGCGAGGTCGTGCGCTTCGGCACGCTGGAGATCATCGCCCGCCACTGTGACAAGCGCCCGCCCGAGGAACCGCCGGAAAGCGCGGCGTTCCTGGACATCTGGGAGATTCGCCCGGGCGATCCGGCGGTCAGCCTGTTCCGCGGCTGGATGTTCGCCTCCAGCCCGGCCCTGAACGCGCTGGAGCATCCGGTTTACGACATCTGGGTGCTCGATTGTAGACAGGCGGGCGACGCCACCCCACCTAGAGCATGATGTCATCAGGTCTATCCAACCTGCGTTGCGTCCCGGCGCAACGAACCGGGCGCCCGCCGGGGCGCAGCCCTTCAGGGCCGGGCGCATTTTCGTCGTGGGTTCGTCGAACGGCTTGCCCGTGGTCCCCGCCACGCGCGGCGCCCTTCTCCTGCCCACGGCGGAAAATCGCTCCGGCGCAGGTGGGCACACCTGATAACATCATGCTCTGAGTAGCGGGAAGCCAACTTCCACAGGGCAAAGGCGGGCCCATGGACGAACGGACGACGGGATCCTGGCGGCGGGTCGCCGACCTGTCGCTGCTGGACGCGGCGGGCAAGGCCGCGGTGCGCGTGGGATCGCGCCAGGTCGCCCTGTTCCGTGTCGGCGACCGTGTATTCGCCTGCGACAACCGCTGTCCGCACGAGGGCTATCCCCTGACCGAGGGCCACGTGGCCGGGGGCAGGGGGGCGGACGGCGGCGACGGCGCCTGCCTGCTGACCTGCAACTGGCACAACTGGAAATTCGACCTTGCCGACGGCCGGGCGGTGCTGGGCGGCGACGACCTGACCGTCTATCCGGCGACGGTTCGCGACGGCGGCATCTATGTCGACCTGACCGGGCCGTCGGCCGCGGACCGCATGCAGGCGGCCCTCAAGGGCATCCGGGCCTCCGTCGACCGCCACGAGTACGGCCGCATGGCGCGGGAACTGGCGCGCCTGGACGCCGCCGGCGGCGACCTGACGGAGGCGCTGCGCCAGATCGTCCGCATGACGGCATCGCGCTTCGAATACGGGACCACCCATGCGGTGCCTGCCGCCGCCGACTGGCTGACGCTCGGCCGCGCGTTCGCGAACGACCGCGCACGTGTCCTTACGGCGGTGCTGGAGGCGGTCGGCCATTTCGCCTGGGATGCCCGGCGCGAGCCGCCCGTACCGTTTCCGAATACGTCCAGGCCTTTCGCCGAGGCCGCGTTCCTGGCGGCGCTGGAGGCGGAGGACGAGGAGGCGGCCTGTGCCATCGCCAAGGGCGCCGTGCAGGCGGGCCTGTCCTACGATGCCCTGGCACCCGTGCTGGCCCGCGCGGCGCTCGCCCATTACCAGGACTTCGGCCATTCCCTCATCTACGTCTACAAGACGGGGCAGCTCGTCGAGGCGCTGGGGCCCGAGGGGGTATACGAGCCGCTTCTGCTCATGCTGGTGCGCTCGCTGGCGCTGGCGACGCGGGAAGACCTGATCCCGCAGTTTCGCGCCTATGGCGAGGTCCTGGCCGCGGCTGGTCCCTCGGGCACGGACGTGCCGGCTTCCGGGGACCTGAGGGCCGGGCGGCTGCGGCCGATCCTCGAGGCCGTCGCGGGCGGTCTGGGGCGGCCGCTCGACACCTATGACGCGGTCATGGAAGCGGCGTCCTGGCAGATGCTCCATTTCGACACGCGGTATCAGGATCACACGGACCTGCCGCTTTCAAAGAACGTGGGATGGCTGTCGTTCACCCACGCGCTGACCTTCGGCAATGCGGTGCGCGCGACCTGCACGCGCGTCCCCGAGCTGTGGCCGCGGGGGCTGTTGCAGATGGGCTGCTTCCTCGGGCGCAATGCGGGCTTCGTCGACCCGGACCTGGACGGCGGCGCCTGGGCCGTCGCCGACGGCGCGGCGTTCCTGGAGGAAAGCAGGCTCGGCCTGTTCGACCACGGGCAGTTCGAATACGTGGTCGCCGCCCATCTGGTGAAGCTGGTCCAGGCCATGGCGGAGGAACGGGCCGCCCGCCCGGACGCTCCCTGGTTGCCCCTGGGCCTGGCGGCCGTCAAGCGGTTCCTGAACGCTCCCCTGAAGCGCAAGCACGCGCTGCGCACGGCGCGCCAGGCCATCGATTTCGTCGCGGGGGAGTAGGCGGGCACCTGGCGTTTCGGTCCAGGCGCTTCTTGATTCCCGTCAATTCCAGCGTCCCCGCAAGGCTTTAAGCTTGCTTGCGGTGCCGAACCCGAATGCAAGCCCGCAACGGACGAAAGCGGGACGTATGTTCCCATCACGGAAGAGGATCATGGAAGCTCCTGTCCATCGCGATCCGCAATCCGGCGTCGCCGGGCAAATTGTCTCGGCCGGCGGCTCGGTCGTGGATGTCGCGTTCGCGGCCGGCGACCTGCCGCCGATCAACAACGCGCTGGCGGTCGAATGGGATGGCCCCCATGCCCTTGTGCTCGAGGTCCAGCAGCACCTGGATGCCCGGACGGTGCGGTCCGTCGCCATGCAGGAAACGGCGGGTTTGGCATGCGGCGTGTCCGTGCGCGACACGGGCGCGCCGATCACCGTTCCCGTGGGCGATGCGGTCCTGGGCCGCCTGATCAACGTGGTCGGCGAACCGATCGACCACGGCGCCGAGTTCGCCGGCGACGTGCCGCGCAACCCGATCCACCGCAGGCCGCCCGAGTTGCGCATGCAGCGCCCCGGCGGCGAGCTGTTCCTCACCGGCATCAAGATCATCGATCTGCTGGCGCCGCTGGCCCGCGGCGGCAAGGCGGCGACGTTCGGCGGCGCCGGTGTCGGCAAGACGGTGCTGATCATGGAACTGATCCGCACGACGGTGGAGACGTACTCCGGAACCTCGGTCTTCGCCGGCATCGGTGAACGCTCGCGCGAAGGTCATGAACTGTGGCTCGAGCTGCAGCGGTCCGGCGTTCTCGACCGGACGGCCCTGGTGTTCGGCCAGATGAACGAACCCCCAGGGGCGCGTTGGCGGGTCGGCATGACGGCGCTGACCATCGCCGAACATTTCCGCGACGTCATGAAGAAGGACGTGCTTTTGCTGATCGACAACGTCTTCCGGTTCGTGCAGGCGGGTGGAGAGGTCTCCGGGCTGCTCGGCCGTCTGCCGTCACGGGTCGGCTATCAACCGACCCTGGCGACGGAAATCGCGGAACTGGAGGAACGCATTGCGTCCGTCAGCGAAGCGGCGGTCACGTCGATCCAGGCCGTCTATGTGCCGGCCGACGATTTCACCGATCCGGCGGTCGCGCAGACCTTCACGCATCTGGATTCGGCCATCGTGCTGAGCCGGGAAATGGCCAGCCAGGGGTTGTATCCGGCCATCGACCCCCTGGCCTCCACGTCGGTCCTGCTCGACCCGCGCGTCGTCGGCCAGGAGCACTACGAAACCGCCGAGGAGGTCCGCCACCTCATCGAGCACTATCGTGAACTGCAGGAGATCATTTCGCTTCTGGGCATCGAGGAACTGAGCGCTACCGACCGGCAGGCCGTGGGGAGGGCCCGGCGCCTGATCCGTTTTCTCACACAGCCGTTCGCCGTCACGTCGCAGTTCACCGGGCTTGGCGGCGCCTTTGTTCCCCTTGACGAGACGCTGAAGGGTTGCCGCGCCATATTGGCCGGCGCCGCCGACGGTTGGGCGGAAAGTTCGCTCTACATGATCGGCACGCTGGAAGACGCCCGTATGAAGGAGAAGGCGGCATGAGGTTGCTGGTCACGACGCCGGTTGCCGTCGTCGTCGATGCCGACGGGGTGCGCCACGTCCGGGCCGAGGACGGCACCGGCGCCTTCGGCATACGGCCGGGCCATGCCGATTTCATCACCGTCCTGGCGGTTTCCGTGATCACCTGGCGGGACGATGGCGGAAATGAACATCACATCGCCGTCCGCGGCGGCGTGCTGACCGTGCAGGGCGGCAACCAAGTGGAGGTCGCCACGCGAGAAGCGGTCGGCGAGGACACCCTGCGTGCGCTCGGTCCGGCGGTGCTGAAGCAGTTCCAGGAACAGCGCGAGGCGGAGAAGCAATCGAGCATTTCGGCAACCCGACTGCATCTTGCGGCGATCAGGCAGTTGCAGCGCTATCTGGAAACCAATCGCGGACCGGTGCCGCAAGGAGCGCCGGTCATCGCCGGCGGTTTCGGCCCGAAGGGCGAACCGCCCGGCGAAGGCGAGGTCACATGACGGCTTCCCTCGACAACCACAACCACAAACAGATGGAACATGCCGTCCGCCTGCGCGAGGAGCGCCGGGAACGCTGGCAGCGCGAGGGCGAGGGATCGCTGTGGCGGAACCTGTCCATGATCGGCGCGCTGGGCTGGATGATCGTCACGCCGACCTTGCTGGGGATCCTGGCGGGACGGTGGTTGGACAAGGCGTTCGCCTCGGGAATCTTCTTCAGCGGCGCCCTGATCTTCCTCGGCGTCTGCGTCGGCTGTTACCTGGCTTGGCAGAGGGTCAAAAAGGAATGAACGCGCTCTCCCCGATGGAATTTATCGTCTTCATAAGCCTGGGAGCGGCGCTCGGCGGCGCCTATTTCGCGCTGCTCCGTCACGCCGTGCGCCTGCACGCCGCGGAAACGGGGGCGGGACTTTTTTTCCCGTTCCTCGCCTTGCGTATCGTCCTGGCGGCGGGCGTGTTCTGGTTCGCCGCGCGGCAGGGCGCCGCGCCGCTTTTGCTTTCCCTGTTCGGATTTCTCGCCGCCCGCACGGCGGCGCAGCGTTGGATGCGGGTCGATTGACCATGGATGCAAGCCCCCTCGCGCCGGAAATCCTGTTCCTGGTCGGTCCGGTGCCGATCAGCCGGCCCGTGGTCACGACTTGGGTGATCATGATCGCCGTGGTCGGCCTGTGCCGGCTCGGCACGCGCCGCGCCGGCATTCATGGCGGCACGCTGCAGACTGTTCTGGAGATCACGGTCGAGACCATGGCGGACCAACTGCGGGATATTCTCCGCCGCGATCCGTGGCCGTTCCTGCCGCTGCTGGGCACGCTCTTCGTCTTTCTGGTTTTCGCCAACCTGACGACCGTTATCCCGGGCATGAAGCCGCCCACGGGACACGTGGAGACACCCGCGGCGTTGGCCGCCATCGTCTTCTTCTCGGTCCACTTCTTCGGCATTCGGTCGCGCGGCGCGGTGGATTACGCGGCGCGCTACCTGAAGCCGAATCCGGTGCTTCTGCCGCTCAACGTACTGGCCGAAATCACCCGGACCTTTTCCCTGATGATCCGGCTGTTCGGCAACATGATGAGCCACGAGTTCGTCATCGCCATCGTCGTGTTCATGGCGGGGCTATTCCTGCCCATCCCGTTCATGCTCCTGGGCATCCTGATCGGGATCATCCAGGCCTACATTTTCACAATTCTTGCGGCCGTCTTCATCGGCGCGGCGGTCGGCAACGGCGAAGGAGGTTGAGAAAACCATGGAAAACAGCCTGCAGATTTGGAGCATCATCGGCGCGGCGGCCGCCGTGTCGTTCGGCGCCATCGGTCCCGCCTTGGGCGAAGGCCGGGCCATCGCCGCCGCCATGGACGCCATCGCCCGGCAACCCGAGTCCGCCGCGACCTTGTCACGGACCCTGTTCGTCGGCCTGGCGATGATCGAGACAATGGCGATCTACTGTCTGGTGATCGCGCTGTTGCTGCTGTACGCAAACCCGTTCGTTGGATAGCCATGCAGATCGATTGGTGGACGCTGGCCCTTCAGGCGGTCAACTTCCTGGTTCTCGTCTGGCTTCTTTGGCGGTTTCTCTTCCGACCGGTGAAGGACGTCATCGAGAAACGCAAGAGCCTTGCCGACGAAGCCTTCGTGCGGGCGGATGCGAAGGCCGCCGAGGCCGAGGCCGCGCGCGAACGATTCGAGGCCCAAAGCGCCGCGCTTGCCCAGGAACGCCAGGACCTTCTGAGGAAAATCCACCAGGAAATCGAGGGCGAGCGGAGCGAAACCCTGGAAGCGGCCCGCCGTGAGGCCGAATCCATGATCGAGGAGGCGCGCGAAACGACGAAGAAGGAGCGCGCCCGGACGGTCAGGGAGCTTCGCGATCAGGTCGCCGAAATGGCCGTGGACCTGGCCGCGGATCTTTTGTCGAAGACGGGCGCGGTGTCCGCCGACGAGTTCCTTGCCGACTTGGCGGACCGCCAACTGTCCGCCATGAGCGAAGCGGACCGCAACCGTCTGCGCGAGGACCTGGCGGCGAACGACGCCTGCCTTCGGGTCGTCACGGCGAAACCGATCGCGAGACAGCAACAGACGCAGTGGAAAAAGCGGCTGGGCGGCCATCTGGGGCATGAGGAGCGGATCGAGTTCACGGTGGCCCCCGGCATCCTGGGCGGCCTGGAGCTTCGCTTTCCCCACAATGTCATCAGGTTCACCTGGGCCGATCAGTTGCGCCGGGCGAAGGAATTGATCCGTGGCGACGACACCCCTTCGTGACCAGTTGGCCGCGTGGCTGCCCTCGGCCCGGCGGCGTCTCCGCGATTTGGAGGTGCGGCCGAGCGTTCAGCACATCGGCCTGGTCGAACGCGTGGGCGACGGCGTGGCGACGATTTCCGGCCTGCCGCTGACGCGGTTGGACGAGATGCTCTTGTTCGAGGATGGGACGCCGGGCCTGGCCGTGCATGTGGGCGAGTCGACGGTGAACTGCGTTCTCCTGGGAAGCGGCGAGGGGATCGTCGCCGGTAGCCGTGTCCACGGCACGGCCGAGGTCTTCCGCGTCCCCGTGGGCGAGGGGCTTCTCGGCCGGGTTCTCGATTCAACGGGCCAGCCGCTGGACGACGGCCCACCGATCAAGGCGGAGCGGCACGACCCCGTCGACCGGCCCGCCCCCGCCATCGTCGACCGCGACCCGGTGACGCGGCCGCTGATGACGGGCCTGACCGTCATTGACAGCATGATTCCCCTCGGCCGCGGGCAGCGCGAACTCATCATCGGCGACCGAAAGACGGGAAAGACCGCGATTGCCGTCGACGCCATCATCAACCAGCGCGCAAGCGACTTGATCTGCATCTATGCGGCGGTCGGACAGAAGACTTCGGCCGTCAGCCAGGTCATCGAGGCCGTTCGCGAATACGGCGCGCCGGAACGCTGTATCTTTGTCGTCGGCGGGGCCGACGCGCCGCCGGGGGCGCAATGGATCACGCCCTATTCGGCCTGCACCATGGCGGAATACTTCCGCGACAAGGGGCGGGACGTCCTTTTGGTGATCGACGACCTGACGCACCATGCCATCATCTACCGGCAGCTTTCCCTGCTGCTGCGCAGGCCGCCGGGACGCGAAGCCTATCCGGGCGACGTCTTCTACATTCATGCCCGGCTTCTCGAACGGGCGGCCAATCTGTCGAGCGACCTGGGCGGCTCCATCACGGCCTTGCCCATCGCCGAGACGCAGGCCGGGAACCTGACCGCCTACATTCCCACGAACCTGATCTCCATCACCGACGGCCAGATCTATCTGGAGCCCAAACTGTTCTATGAAGGACAGAAGCCGGCGGTGAACGTCGGCATGAGCGTCTCGCGCGTTGGCGGCCAGACCCAGGCGCCGGCCATCAAGCGTCTCGCCGAAAGGCTCAAGCTCGACTACGCGCAGTTCCTGGAACTGGAGGTCTTCACCCGTTTCGGCACGATGGTGGACGAACGGACGAAGGCCAGGATCGAACACGGGCGGCGCATCCGCGCGATTCTGGCGCAACCGGAATACCGCCCGCTGTCCGTCGCCGAGCAGGTTGGACTCCTGCTCGCGGTCGGGGAACGGAAGCTCGACGACCTGCCTCTCGACCGGGTCGAGCGGTTCAAGGCCGGTCTGCGCGACCGGCTGCATGAAAGCTGCCCGCGCGCCTGCGTCCATGTCGACGAAACCGGCGACATCTCCGAGCCGGAGCAGTCGGATTTCCTGGCCGCCATCGACGCTTTGCTGACCGAACTTGCGCCCGGCCAAGGGGCCGGAGGCTGACATGGAGCCATTGCCCCGCCTGCGGGCCCGCATCTCCAGCCTGGGCGAACTACGCGACATCATCCGCGCGTTGCGCGCCATGGCTGCGTCCCACGTTCAGGAGGCCCAGGCCGCGCTTCCCGGCATCCGCCAGTACGTTGCGGTGGTGGAGGATGCGATTTCCGAAGGGGCGGCGCTGTTGCCGCCGACCGACGGGGCGCGGAGCGGCGATGCCCCGGCGCGGCGGAACATCCTCCTCGTGCTCTGTTCCGAACACGGTTTCGTCGGGTCCTTCAACGAGGTCCTGCTCGACCGTGCCGAGGAGTGGAGGGAAGCGGGACAAGGCATGGTCGTCGTCGGCGCGCGCGGGGCGGCGTTGGCGGCGGAGCGCGGCCTGGACGTGCTGCAAAGCTTCGCCATGGCGCCCCATGTGGGGAACGTGCTGGGCGTGACGCGCCGCATCGCGGCCTACCTGGCGGGCGTGGAATCGGCAGCGGTTGTGTTCGGCGGCTATCGTCCGGGCGGATACTTCGAGCCCGAATTGCGGCGAATCCTGCCCCTGGATCCGGCCCTCATGGTCGGCTCGCGGCGGCGCAGCCCACCGCTGCACCACATGGCGCCGGAAGATCTCCTGGTGCGGCTGGCCGACGAATATCTGTTCAGCGAGATCACGCGCTCCGTCACGGAATCCCTGGCCAGTGAGAACGGCGCTCGGCTGCGGGCCATGGAAACCGCCGATCACAACATCGGCGACAAGCTGGACCGGATGAAGTCGGCGGCCCATAGTCTGCGGCAGGAGGCGATCACCTCCGAACTGCTGGACGTGGTGACCGGTTCAGAAGCGATCCTGAGCGCGGGCGACGTCTAGGAGTCGCCGTCCAGGGCGCGCGCCGCCGACAGGTTTTCGAGCAATTC
>Ga0210038_1000350_pt1 | contig 30400 bp, 30 predicted proteins | sample CryGeyCG2114_020_FD_183970 | JGI IMG/M metagenome (GOLD analysis project Ga0210038, IMG submission 183970) | Groundwater microbial communities from aquifer - Crystal Geyser CG15_big_fil_post_rev_8/21/14_0.20 (SPAdes) (version 2) | ecosystem: Environmental > Aquatic > Deep subsurface >... | reverse complement strand
GTGGGCACGAGCTTCTGCAATTTTGGCAGCTATTTTTTTTCTTCCATTTGTTTTATATTCTTTCAATTCGTTTTCAAGTTCAACTAATCTTTCTTTTGTTAAATAAACAAAATTTGCATCGGTCATATTTTCGCTCTTTTTTTATGGTTTTTTTAAAAAAAATTACCACCGCCATTTAGCAGTGGTTATTAGGTCAAAAAATAAAAAAAAATGGGTGGGTTGTCAAGAAAATGCTATAGATCAGATGTTTTATTTATTAGACTTTTTCCAGAGCTTGTTCAATATCCGCAATTAGATCATCAACATTTTCAATGCCTACGGATAGCCTGACCAATCCATCTGTTATTCCTGCTTCTTCTCTTAATTTTTTATCCATAGAAGAGTGAGTCATACAAGCAGGATGTTGAATTAGTGTTTCAACTCCTCCCAGACTTACAGCTAAAGCACATAGTTTAACTGAATTCATTAATTTTTCTCCGGCATCGTAACCACCTTTTAATTCAAAAGTAATCATTCCTCCGGGAGCTTTGTGCTGCTTTTGACCTAATTCATAATTAGGGAAAGATTTTAAACCGGGATATCTTACCCAACTTATTTTAGAATGTTTCTCCAAATAATCAGCAATTTTTATTGCATTTTTTGAATGTCTTTCCATTCTAATTGCTAATGTCTTTAACCCTCTATGAACTAAAAAAGAATTAAAAGGATCAATAACACCGCCGAGCTGGTTCAATGTTTTACGAAATGATTTATAACTTTCTTCGTCTTTTACAATTACAATTCCACCAACAACATCAGCGTGACCATTTAAGAATTTTGTTAAACTGTGCAATACAACATCAGCTCCAAATTCAAATGGTTTTTGCAACGCAGGACTCATAAAAGTATTATCAACAACCAATAATGCATTGTGATCGTGTGTTAATTTTGCTACAGCAGAAATATCAGTTAAGTCTAATGTTGGATTTCCAGGACTTTCAACATAAACAACTTTTGTGTTTTCGTTAATTGCATTCTTTATCTCATCTAAATTTGAAGAATTTACAAATGTAGATGAAATGTTAAATTTATTAAATATTGTTGAAAGTAAAGTTGTAGTTGGACCATATACTGATTTTGAACAAACAACATGGTCTCCTGTTTTCAATAATGAAGTAAAAACAGTTGTAACAGCAGCCATTCCGCTTGCACAGCCAAGTGCTTTGTATCCGCCCTCTAATTGAGCAATTGCGTTTTCCATTGCTTCAATTGTTGGATTGGAAAGACGAGTATAAATATAACCTTTGCCTTCTCCTTTAAATAAAGAAGCACCTTGTTTTACGGATTCAAATTTAAATGTAGATGTTTGATAAATTGGTGGAACAACCGGGCCAAATTCATAATCATCTATTCCTGCGTGAACACACTGCGAGTCAAAATCCAAATTATTATTTTTTGACATTAGAGCCCCTTTCAATAAATTAAAAAAAATATTAAGTCTAAATTTAATGAATTTAATTTCAAGTTGAGAGATTTTTAAGAGATCTAATTTGAAAAAGATTTAAAGAGGAAATAAACTCTTAGTTTGGAATTTTTATTTGAGAAGCATCATCTTTTTTGTTTCAACAAAACCAAGCCCTGAGCCACTTGAAGGGCTGGCAGACAAAGTGTAAAAATAAATCCCACTTGAAAGATTACTTGCATCAAATGATGTTGTGTAATTGCCCTGCGCTTTTTCTTCATTTACTAATTCAGTAACTTTTCTTCCTAAAATATCAGTAATAGAGATAGAGATATAGCTTTTACTTGGAACAGTATAGCTTATAGTCGTTTTGGGATTAAATGGGTTTGGATAATTTTGGTCTAATGAAAATTTTGTAGGTAAAATATTATCATCAACACCTGTAGTAATACTTTGCAGATCTTTCAATATATAATTGTTTGGATCAAAAGTTAAACCTTCAGGTTGTCCATTTACTGTAATATTAAAATCTTGATCTAACCCACTATTTATAACAGTAATTAGTGTATCTGTAGAACCTAAAGAAATTTTTAATTGAATCGGCATTGTAAAAAAAATAGGATTAGTATTTTTCTCTTGTTTAATATTAACATTAACAGAATATAATCCTCCACCTAAATTAGAATAACCCCAAATCACATTATATTTTGGATAATTTTCACCAAATATCCATTCGTTAAAAAAGTAGTCTAAACTTTGTCCATAAATTGATTCTGCTACTCTTTGAAAATCTGCTGTTTCTGCTACATCATAAGCTACACTGGGATCTGCTGCATAGGTTTTCATTATATTAAAAAAATTATCGTCGCCAACAATACCCCTTAACATATGTAAAACAACACTTCCTTTTGAGTACGATCTGTTGCCATCAAATATAGAACCAACAGAGCTAATATCTTGAACATAAATTGAGCCTTGTGCGTTTTTAGCATTTTCCATTCTATCATTTATATAATTATTATAAACCGTTCTCCCATATTTAAATTCATAGTAAAGTCCTTCAGAAAAAGTAGCAAAACCTTCATTAAGCCAAATGTTTTCCCAGTTTTTACATGTAATCTTATCACCGTACCATTGATGAGCAAGTTCATGTGCAATTAATCCTTCACTTACATTTCCAAGTGATGTTATTGTTTGATGTTCCATTCCACCACCCCAACCGAATTGTGCATGCCCATATTTTTCAGAAAGAAAGGGATAAGGTCCGTATTTGTCAGAAAAAATAGAAAGCATATCCAAGGTTCTATCTAATATTGTAGTAGCATAAATTCCCATTGTTTCGGGATAGAGAAAATTTGAAACGAGCATTGAATCAGTTGCATTATAATGGAAATAAATGTTGTACTCTGAATAAGGTGCGATTGCCATAGAAATTAAATATTGAGCAATGGGATATGTTGTTTTCCATTTATAAGTTTGTGTACCGTTTCCGTTATTTACAATCTCGATTAAATTACCATTAGATATTGCTTTTAGATCAGTGGTACAAGTAATCCAAATATCAGCCGAATCAGCTTTATCTGCTGGAGTATCTTTGCAAGGCCACCAATCACTTGCACCGTATGGTTCACTCAAAGTGTAAATAGAAGGAAGTCCTTGACCTGTTGTTCCAAATGTAAAGCTACCAAATCCATTCTGGTTTGAAATTGGAATTCCTTGATAAGTTATAATCAAACTAATTTTTTCACCAATATTATAAGGATTATCCAATTTTATATATAATTTTCTTGATTTATTGGGTTGAGAAAAAACAAGATTACTATTATTTGATATAACTGAACTCACAACTAAAGTATCATCTAAATCAAGGAAAAGACTATCAAGTCCGTTTATTAAACTTTTTGCATTTACAGTTACAATACCACTTAATAAATTAGGACTGTATTGTACAGCTAAATTTAATTTGTAATAAGTAACATCAAAATTACTGTCACCCGGATAATTTACTTTTGTTAATCCATTCGGTAATGCAATTGGACCGTTAGATTTTAGAATACTTTCAGTATCAATTTGAGCTTTAATTGTTGTAATTAAGATTAACGATAATAGTAATAGTTTGATTTTTCTCATCACTTAATAATGTTTGAATAATCGTATAATTGCTCAACAATTTTATGAATAAAATAGTTCTGTTAAAATGCTTTAATTTATCTCCTGAATTCTGCAGACAGATTTAAAGCCACAATATTTGCAAATTTCATTTTCTCTGTTGCTTAGTGTTGATAAATTAAACTTCCCTTCTGTTATCTGCTGAACATATTTTTCAACATTTTTAACACAATCATTTATCAGTTTTTCATTTTCTTCAATCAATTGATTTTCATTTATATTTCTTTTATTAACAGGCTTCACTATCTCTTTTCCAAAATCCTTATCTCTATATTTCAAAGAATATATTTCCCCGCTCAAAGGTGTGGTGTCTTTTTTTAATTGAGCTTTTATTAGTTCTTTTGCAGCATATAGATACAGAGGAATTTGTAAAGCAATACCTTTTTGTAAATTGGAAATTGAAGGAGTGTTACCGCTTAATTTGTAATCCACAACCTTAAATTTATCCTGGTCCTCATTGATATCAATTCTATCAATTTTACCTCTTATTTTTATCTCCCCTATTTTTAATTTTTTAAGTAGTGTTTCTTTATTATTATTGCCAAAATTTCCAAAACCGATTTCAAAAAAGGCTGGAGTAAATCCATCTTTATTTTCTCTTTCGTACAATAAAAATTTATATAAAACTGAATTTTTGTTTTTACCTTCAATGCCGAGGATTTTTTCTTTCTCAAAAAAAGTAAGTGGTGAATTAAAATGAGCTTCTGAAATTTTATTTTCTGCAATTTTAAATATCAATTTTGTTGCTTTAAGAAAATCTTCATTAGTACAGCCACTTAAAGTAATTTTTTCTTTTTGCAGTTCAGTATAAAATTCGTATAATATTAAATGCAAAAGTGTTCCTAGTTCGTGAAATTCTAACTCATCTGTAGGTTCTTCGTTGGGTTCAATTTTCAATACTCTTTCAGCAAAGTATTTATAGGGACATTTTGCATATGTCTCCAATTGTGAATAAGAAAATTGTCTGTCTTTAAATGCAAATAATTTTGATCGCGCATCTTCATTTATCTCCCCACCAATTATTCCGTTATTAGCTGAAACACTAAACGGATCTTCTTTTCTCTTCTTATCAATTGATATAGAATTTTCTATTAATTCGGCATTTATATTTTGATAATTGTCTTTAAGTAATTCTTTATTCTTTGTTTCGCCGTAATTAATTAATAATTCTTCTTTTGAATAAATTTTATTTTTATAGTTATCATTTTTTAATGTTGTAATCTCCATTATTGATTCAAGTTCAGTAATAAATGTAGATTTAACAAATTCTCTTTTGTCATCAGTTAAAGGATATGTTAAATATAATTTTTTATTCCATCTGCACAGAGCCTGATAAAATTGATATCTTTCTTTTTCCTGATGCTGGTTTTCTTTTTTAAAATAGGAGCCTGAGAAAAATATTTCGGGTTGATATCTTGTCGGAAAATCGCCGTCACACAATCCGGATAAAAACAAGTAATCAAATTTCAATCCTCTAATTTCATTTATTGAAGTTACCAACACACCGTAATTTGGTTTTTCTTTAATATTATATCTTGTCGATTTAACTGCTGTTCTAAGGAAGTTAAGATAGAATTTTAATTGGAATTTATTTTTACTTCCATACTGTTTTAAAAACAGATCCGTTAACTCATCGATCAACTCTATAAAAATTGTAATGCTTTTTATATTTTTTTCAGCAGTAAAATCATCATCACTCGTAATCAGAACAGGTATTTTTAATTTGTAAATAAGCTCAATTAATTTTTGCTTGAACTCAGTTAAAGTCATTTCATCAAAAAAAGGACTTAATAGTTCTCTAATTTTCTTTATGCTTGATAAAGCATCCGAGAATGTTTCCAAATGAAGGAGATCGTCATATTCATTTTCATCATTATTTTTTCTTAAATAAATTTCGCCTTCTAAAGTATTTATCCAGTTAGTAAGTCCCGAGATTATTTTAAGATTCGTCGCTGATTTTAAGATGTTGGTTGAATTGATATTCAGTTCAGATAAATAACCGCTGTTCAATCCTCTAAGAATATCTTTGTAATAAAAATCATTTTCCAAAATCTCAAGAATATTTATAATTGAGATAACAGGTTGTGATGAACTAAGCGAAAATCTATCAGTTAAATTAAATGGGACACCATAAACAGTAAAAACATCTCTAATAATCGCTGAATATTTTTGAATTGAATTAAAAGCTACACAAATATCTGAAGGCAAAACTTTTTTTTGAGTTATTAGATCTTTTATTTCTTTAGAAATTATTTCAATCTCTTCTTCAACATTTAATGCAGAAATGAGAAAAACATTGTTTTTAAATTCTCCATTTTTATTAACTGATTTAGCTAAGAATAATTTTTCTTGAACTAATTTTTCAAAATCAGTTAAATAATTATCATTTTCTTCTTTTATAATCTCAAATCCGGTTTCAATCATTTTTGAATATGTGTTATTCAAATGAGAAAATATTGAGTCATTATTGGATTTATAATCAAAATGAATGTATAAATCTGTAGAGGGAATTTTAGAACATTTATCCCAAATTTTTATCTCCGGTAGTGTGAATTCATCAAAACCTAAAGCTGCAATTAAATTTACTTCAGGATACAACTCAGAAAATCTTTTGTCCAATTTTTCTAACGACAATTCTTCAAATTTTTTGTAAATGTCTCCGGTTTCTTTTATTTGAAGTTGTTCTATTTTCTTTTGATAATTTTCATATATATCAGCAATATTTTCTGCTTTCAATTTTTCTGATCCAATAAGAGCATCAAGTTCGTTTCTTAATATCTCAGGGGTAATGCCGTGTTTTTTGTATTCTGATATTACATTTTTTATTTGCTGAAGTGTACCGGTGGGAATATTGTTTTTATAACTTGAAAAATATTCCGGTTTTATTTCATTAAATGCCTGCTCCAATAAAATATACGTTGCCGGCTCACTTAATTCCAAATTATTAAATTCATCATTTCTTTCAATAATTTTTGTTGAAAATGTACTTATTGTTTCAATAAAAATATTTTTTGTAGAATTATTAGGTGAGTTTGAAATTATTTCTTTTTTAAAATGTCTTACTTTTCTGTTTGTCGGAACAACTAATAGAAGATTAGAAATTTTACCATTTTTTATTCTTCTATCAATTTCTTTATTGATATTTATTTTTTTGTTCTTGGATTTAGTTAGTATCATTTTGTTTTTGCAACATTAGATCTCTATATGAGCATTTAAATTGTTTTCTTACGTCCAAATTCATTATTTCAATTACTTTATTAAATCTTCCGATTGCTTCTTCTCTTTTGCCTGTTACAATTGTCTCAAGTTCTAAAAAATTCCCCAATGATTCAACAACATCAATGTGTATTCTTGTGTTTAGCAACCAGTATAATTTTCTTATCTTTTTTACAATTGTTTCTGTTGTAAATAATTCAGATAAAAATTTCTCTGCATTTCCATTTGTAAGTTGTATTATTTTATAGTTTGACCACCTGTCGTTTCCGGATTCATCCCTTAAATATTTTATTAATGTATTTTTTTCTCCTTCAATTCTTAATTTTAACAATCCGTTTTTAACAAAATAGTAAACATCTTTTTGATCTATTACCTCACTTACGCAAACATTATTTTTTTTCAAAATCGATTCAACATTTTCATGTGTATCTAATTTTAATTTGAGCTCCAGATTTAATGGCATATTATCTCTTTTTATATATTTGTAAAACTTCTTTCCCTGCTCTGGGTTTGATCGAATTTATTTTAAAAGTAGAAAATTCCAATATATATTTTTTTGACAGCAATTTATAAAATTCAATTATATCTATATTAAAGGGCGGCCCGCCACCTCTACCGTCTACAGGAAATAATAGTGCAACTAGTTTGCCTCCGCTCTTTAATACATCTGAAAGAACATTTACATATTCTTTTCTTCTTTTGGGATCGATAGCACAAAAAGTTGTGTATTCATAAATTGCATCAAAATAATTCTTATGGGTTTTATTCAGATCAAATATATCTGTTTGTAAGTAATTTATTTTATTAGATAAATCTCCGGCTATTTCTTTAGCTATTTTGTTTGCTTCAGATGAAAAATCAACAGTAGTAACATCATAGTTCAATTTAGCTGCTTCAATTGCATCATAACCCTTTCCGGAACCGGTAATTAGCAATCTACAGGGAGAAATAAATTCACTTTTGCTTAATAATTCTTTAAAAACGGGAGTGGAACTTTTCATGTCCCAATTAGTGTTGTTTGAAGTATATTTCTTATCCCAATATTTCGAATCGTTCAATTTATTATTATCTATTTCAATTGGGAGCATTTTTCTGTTGATATTTATTAAATATTAATTATTTTTATAAATAAAAATAACAAAGAATATGAAAAAGTTAATTATTATTCTAATATTACTAATTCCATTCCTTAATACAAATGCCCAAGGTATTGGTAAATTAGCACCTGAAAAGCCACCTGTAGAATTTCCTGATAATTCCGTGGGTGTTGATATAGTATTTAGCGAAGGTGGAATTGGTTTTGGTGGATTTTACAGGCACAGTCTTTCCAGAAAATTTACATTTTTTACTGACATTTCAATTTCTGAATCAAAGGATGACCAGGAAGTAGTTAGAATTGATCCATTTACATTACAACCCTTTACACTTTTTAAATTAAATCGTGTGTTTGTTGTACCATTAAATTTCGGTTTACAGTACAGACTTTTTACGGATGAAATTTATGATAATCTTAGACCGTATATAAATTTTGGTGTTGGTCCTACATTGGTTGTTACAACTCCTAATAATAAAGAATTTTTTAAAGCTTTTGGTGACGCACAATCAAAATATGCTCTTGGTGGATATATTGGATTTGGAGCAAATTTTGGTATAGATAAATCTAATTTAATTGGATTAAATGTTAGATATTATTTTATCCGTTTATTTGATGAAGGTGTTGAAGGTTTGTTTGGTAAATACAGAAAAAATCTGGATGGAATTTTCTTGGCAATTAATATTGGATTTATGTATTAATATATATCTTAAATAAAATTTATAAAAAACCCAATGTTCATTAAACATTGGGTTTTTTATTTTTTCCATTTTATTGTACAACCAATAGAAAAAGTTTCCGGAACAGGGATTTCTTTACCTGCAAGCAATGCATCTAAAGCATCTCTAAGATATTTGTTTTCCACTTTATCTTCTTTCTGCCAATTGTCATCAATTTTTCCGTGATATCTTAATTTTCTCTCGGAATCAAAAACAAAAATTTCGGGAGTGTGTGTAGCACCAAAATCTTTTGCTGTAATTTGTGTTTCATCTCTTAAATAAATGAAATTGAATTTTCTTTCATTTGCTCTCTTCTGCATATTTTCAAAAGAATCATCGGGATAATTTTCTGCATCATTAGAATTAATTGCAATTATACCAACACCTTTTTGGGTATAATCATTAACTAGGGATTTCATTCTTTCTTCATATGCTTGAACATAGGGACAATGATTACAACTAAAAATCACAACCAAAATTTTATAATCGGTAAAATAATCGTTTGAGTAGTGTTTTTTATCAATTCCGATTAAGTTAAATTCAGGTAATGAAGAACCAATTTTTAATTTTTCTGTTGCCATAAAAAACCTAAAATTTTTAATAATTAGAAATATTTAATGTATAGCATTATATTTAATTGTTCTTATAACTTAATTTATAAAAAATAGATGAATAAAATTAATGCCATAGCTGAAAGTTTTTATAATGAGTATGATTTTTTTAAAGAAAAGAGAATTACTCAAAGAAGGTTTAAACATTCAGATATGTGTAAGATTCTAAGTAAATTTAGAGCTAATAAAAAATTCAAATTTAAAAAAGTAGGCAAATCTGCCCAAGGTAGAGAAATTGAACTGGTAACATTAGGCACAGGTAAGACAAAAGTTTTTCTTTGGTCACAAATGCACGGCAATGAATCTACAGCAACAATGGCTTTGTTTGACATATTTAATTTTTTTGAAGATTCAAATACGCAAAAAGATATAAAAGAATTTTTATTAAAGAATTTAAAATTGTTTTTCATTCCTATGGTAAATCCTGATGGAACTGAATTATTCCAAAGAGAAAATATTTATAATATTGATATAAACAGAGATGCTGTCGCTCTTCAAACACCTGAAGGCAAAATACTGATGGATACTTTTAAAAAGATAAAACCAACCTTCTCTTTTAATTTGCACGATCAGGGAATTTGGTATTCTGCAGGTTATACAAAAAATCCGGCAACAATTTCTTTTTTAGCACCTGCTTTTAATGAAGAAAAATCTCTAAACACAGTTAGAAAAAATTCAATGAAAATTATTGTAGCCATGTACAAAGTTCTTTCAAAATATATCCCTAATTGTGTTGCCCGTTATTCAGATGAATTTGAACCTAGAGCTTATGGTGATATGTTTCAAAGTTTGGGCAGCAGCACAATTTTAATAGAGTCAGGTGGAAGAAAAGATGATGTTGAAAAACAATACATTAGAAAAATGAATTACATAAGCATTCTTTCTGGCCTTTATCTTATTGCAGACAAAAGTTTCAGAGAAGTTGATTTGAGATTATATGATGAAATTCCTTTTAACCAGGAAAGATTATACGATATAATTTTAAGAAATCTAAAATTTAATGCGAAGGGCAAATCTTTTATTGGTGATATCGGAATTAAAATTGAAGAAAATAATACTGATAAAGAAAAGAATTTTTATTTCAAATCAGAAATTGTAGGAATTGGAGATCTTTCCACTTTTTATGGCTACTCAGAAATGGATTTGAAAGGATTTGAGATATTCCCCGGAAAGACATACAAAAAAGTTTTTAACAAAGTTGGTGATATCAATAAATCAGATATTGATAAACTAATTAGCAAAGGCTATACGAATATAATTGCAAAAGATACCGACAAAAAAGATTTTGTGAATTTTCCGTTGAATGTTTTTTCAATAAGAAATAAGAATAAAGTAAACAATATAAAGATCAACAATCCTGCAGATTTTGTTATTCGTAAAAAAGACAAAATATATTTTGTAGTTATTAACGGCTTTGTAATTGATCTAAAGAACAGGAACTATAAGAATATTAATGGTGTTGTTTTTCACTAAGTATAGTGAGATTTTAAAATAATGATCCCTATTTTACTTTCTGTACTAAATGACGACGAGCAGTTGTATGCTTCCTTCAAATCAGAGGCTGAACCTCATATGAATGCTCTTTATAATTTTGCTGTTAGTCTTACAAATGATAGGGATGGTGCGCAAGATCTGGTTCAGGAAACATACATAAAAGCTTTTAGGTTTTTTGATAAATTTGAGAAGGGAACTAATTGTAAGGCTTGGTTGTTTCGAATAATGAAGAATACTTTTATAAATGATTACAGGAAGATAACAAAACAGCCAAAACAAGTAGATTTTGACAATATTGACAATTTTTACGAAGAAATTAAAGCATCATTTGTAAGCAATAACCACCTGGAAGAGGAAATATTTAATAATCTTTTGGGTGATGAAATTACAGATGCAATTGCAGATTTATCAGATGAATTTAAGACAGTAATTGTTTTGTGCGATATTGAAGGATTTTCCTATGAAGAAATTGCAGAAATTACTGAATCACCTATTGGAACTGTTAGATCACGCTTACACAGAGCTAGAAAAATATTATTTACAAAATTATACAAATATGCATCACGTCAAGGTTATACAAATAAAAATTAAAGCAAGGAATATAAATGGAAAATAAGTTTTATAACGAAGATATCTCTTCTTTTATTGACGGAGAGATTAAAGACACTAAAAAACAAAATGAAATAAAAGAAAAAATTAAAAATAATAAAGAAGTAAGTTTTGAATATGCTATACATTCTTTATTAAAAAAGACAATTAAAGAAAAAGTTGTCCCTTCAGAACTATCAGTAACCCAAAAAGATGAAATACTTAATAAGATCACTTTAAATGATAAGAAATCTAATTTTTTAAGCAGATCTACTATACTTCAAAAGAAACAATTTTTAGCTTTTTCTACATTTGCTGTTATTTTTATTGCCTTTGCATTATTAATTATAAATGGACCACTTTTAAATAATAATCAGCCAATTTCGTTGGAAGGAAGCCAAGCTCAAAATATGTTTACACAAGCAGTTGATAACTATCAAAACATAGTTTCCGGGAAAATGCCTATTCAGATCTTGTCAAATAATCCACTAGAAGTTCAAAGATTTTTTAGAACAAATGGTGTTAACTATCCAACAAATGTTTCCCTTGTTACTAATTGCACCTTGGTTGGAGGAATTGTTACCAATTATAATGGTGTTAATTTTGCAAATCATATTTACAAAGACAAAGAAGGACATTACTTATATATTTTACAAGTAGATGAAAATTACTTTAAAAATAATCCTAAGTTATTTATTAACACTGATCTTTATCAATTTTTGCAAAACGGAAATCAATATAGAGTTTATTTGGGCAATTTGTTAACAATTATGACGAAAGTTAACAATAATATCTGCGCATTGATCTCAAACTTACCTGAAGAGCATTTACCTGAAAAATACCAATTGAAAGTAGCTAACACATTTTACAAGCAACCATCTATATATTAAGCCAAAAATCATTGATTTAAGTCATTTTCTTTAATATATTTAAAGTCCGATAATTTTAAGGAATGATTAACCATGGCTAGATTAAAAAATGTTGAAGCATTTTGTTCTGTCTGTAATACACTTACAAAAATGGAACTTGCCGGGGATGTTGTAAATACCGAAGAAGAAAATAAAAGATGGGCTAAATGCAAAAAGTGCAAACAAACAATGATAATAGACTTAGTGGAAGATGTAAAAGCTACTAAAGTTTCGTTAGAAGGTATTGAAGAGGAAGAATGCACAAGTTATTCTCCCAAAAAAACTTATTCTATTGGAGATACAATTTTCCACGAAGGTTGGAATGACTTTGGTAAAGTATTATCAAAAGAAATTATGTCAAATGGACATAACTCTATTTCAGTAGATTTTCAAAAATCGGGATTAAAAAAATTAATAGAATCAATAAACAATTAAATTACCGTAAAAGAGAGGTGAATTAGTTTGGTAGGCATTACAGTTGGTGAAACTGAATCTATAGACAAAGCATTACGCAGATTTAAGAAAAAATATGAAAGATCAGGTGTATTGAAAGAATTCAAAAAAAGAACTTTTTTTGTAAAACCTTCAATAGAAAAAAGACAAGAGAAAATTAAAGCTGCAAGACGTGCAAAACGCACGAGAAACAGATACTAATTATTAAGCCCCTTTTTAGGGGCTTTTTTCATGTTAAATGAAGTTTTGGTTCTACCTCCTCTTTCCATTTAGAAACTAAATGATATGAGTCTAAATATTTTGTTATTGTTTTGAAAGTATCATCAACATTATCACAAAAAGTTATATAATCCATATCCTTTTGATTGATAACACCATTTTCAATAAGACCTTCAAAATTAATAATCGATCTCCAATAATTTTCATTATAAACAATCAGCAACATTTTCTTTTTAATTTTTCCTGTCTGTATCAAGGTTAGAATTTCAAAAAATTCATCCATAGTTCCAAACCCACCTGGAAACACAACCAAAGTTTTTGCCAGATAAGCAAACCAAAATTTTCTCATAAAAAAGTAATGAAATTCAAAGCTGAGAGATTTGTGTACAAATCTATTTACAAATTGCTCAAATGGAATACTGATATTTAGCCCTATACTTTTACCGCCGGCCAATTTAGCTCCTTTATTAGCTGCTTCCATTATTCCCGGACCACCACCTGTGCAAATTGTAAATCTATTGGCTTTAGTTTTTAAATTAAGCGACCATTCGGTTAATTTTTTTGAAAGCTGAACGGCATCTTCATAATACTTTGACATTTTTAAATGATGCTGAGCTACTCTTAATTTTTCTGCAAAATCAGGGTCACCATTTGCATCCATAGATTTAAATTTATTTAATTCAGTTGCTGCATCTTTTTTAGATTTAAGTCTTGCCGAACCAAAAAAAACAATTGTATCTACAATTTTTTGTTTTCTAAATCTGCTTTGAGGTTCAAGAAATTCAGAAAGCATTCTGACAATTCTTCCGTCAGAAGAATTCAAGAAATTATCATTCTGATATGCTTTAACAACATTATCCTTTTTTTTCATAAAATCCCTAATAATATTTTGAAAAGAAAAAAAGCCTTGAAATATTACACTTCAAGGCTTTATAAAAAAATTATATTTATTTTTTTACCGGTGGTTTGTCTGTTGTAGTTGGTACCGGATTTTGTGTTTGAGGTAACGCCGGTTGTTGAGGAATTACATTACCAGAATTCTGAATTATACTGTCTCTCTGTGATTGTGTAGATTGACCGGGCAGAAAAAATAAATTTACAACAATAGCTATAATTATTAAACTTCCACCCAACCACCAGGTTGCTCTACTTAAAAAATCAGCAGTTCTCCTTGTACCGAACATTGAGCCCATATTACCTGCTCCGCCAAAAGTACCTGCCAATCCGCCGCCTTTGCTGGATTGTAATAAAATTACTATCATCAATATTACTGAAATAATTGATGCTAATACTATTAAAAATGTATACATAAATTTACTCCTTAAATTTGTAGCGGGGGAGGGATTCGAACCCCCGACACGTGGATTATGATTCCACTGCTCTAACCTACTGAGCTACCCCGCCCGTTCAATTTTAGCTTGTAAATATACCTACAATTAACTCAATATTCAAAAATAAAATAGCAGGTTTTGAGCAGTTAGTTCCCTTTAACCCTGTAATATTTCTCTAATTTATTTTTAACATTAATTCTGTATAGATCTGCATAAATATCTTTGCCGGTTGAATTATAGTGTAAAATAGGCAGACCAACTGCTTTTAACTTTTCATCTATATCGGCTATTCTATCAATAGGATCTGGATGAGTAGAAAGAAATTTCTCAATTTCCCCCGGATTATTATTAACAAGGTTGTCGGATTTCATATGTTCAAAAAAGAATTTAACTCCACCAGGGTAATATCTTGAATCTCTCAAAAAATTAAATGAAAAATCATCTGCTTCATTTTCATCAGAACGACTGTTTGCAAGAAAAGCTAAACCAACAAATAAATTACTTGCAATTTGTGTTACCTGAGATGGATTATCTCCAAGCACAAGGCTTAACAAAAAGCCTACGCCATAACTGGTTGTCATTCTAGTTGTCCCGTGTCTTCTTTCGGCGTGTGCTATTTCATGCCCAATTACTCCAGCAAGAGCTGCTTCAGAGTTTAAATATTTTAGTAAACCTGTGTAGACATAAATATATCCTCCCGGAAGAGCAAAAGCATTAAATATTTTTGGATCATCAATAATTTCTAATTCATAATTATAAATATTTCTGCTGGATATTTGCTTGGATGAAAGTATGTGTTTGAATATTCTATTATTAATATAATTTTTAATTGATGGATCGCCTTTAAATATTGGATAATCTTTTGGATTATTTGATATTTCTCCACTTACTTCCTGTCCTAGTTTTACTTCATCTGATTGAGAAAATAAATTTATTCCTGTCCCGCATCCGTTATATAAAATTATTACAGAAATAAATACATACATAATTATTTGTTTAACGCTTTTCATTTTGCTTCTCTAATTATTTAAAGTTTCCCAAAGTTCATCTAATAATTCTTGTACTCCTTTTCCACTTACGGAAGAAAATACAATAGGTTTTATTTTCTTATTGTTAACAGTAACTGAAGATATTTTTTTAGGTTTTTCGCTTACCACTAAATCAGCTTTTGAAAGACCAACAACTATTTTTTTCTCAGAAAGTACTTTGCTGTAACTTTTAAGTTCATTAAACAAAACTTTAAACTCTTTTGAATAACTTTTGGATGTTATTTCAATTAAAAATAATAAAATTTTAGTTCTTTCAATATGGCGTAAAAATTTTATTCCTAATCCTTTACCCAAGTGAGCACCTTCAATAATACCGGGAATATCTGCAACAATAAAGCTTTTAAATTCTTTGTATTTTACAATACCAAGATTAGGTTCTAGTGTTGTAAATGGATAATCAGCTATTTTTGGTTTTGCAGAAGAAATAGAAGAAATAAGAGTAGATTTACCTGCGTTTGGGAATCCAACAAGGCCAATATCTGCAATTAATTTTAATTCTAAAATTACTTTTTTACTCTCACCAACTTTCCCTAATTCAGCTTTTCTTGGTGCTTGATTGGTTGATGTTGCAAAATTACTGTTGCCTTTACCGCCTTTTCCTCCCTTAGCAATTACAAATTCAGCCTGATCGGATTTAAGATCACAAATAATTTTTTTGGTTTCTTGATCTTTTACTAAAGTTCCTAACGGTACTTTTATTATTAGATCATTTCCATATTTACCGTCTTTAAGAGAGTTAGCGCCGGGCTGACCATTTTCTGCTTTAAATTTCTTTTTATATCTAAAATCTAAAAGTGTAGTTAAATTGTGATGAGCTCTAATGATAACATTTCCGCCATTGCCTCCGTTGCCACCTGAAGGTCCTCCCTTCGGAACATATTTCTCTCTTCTAAAAGCCACTGCTCCATTACCGCCGTTACCTGCAGTAACTTCAATTTCAGAATAGTCTATAAACATAATAGTTATTGATTAAAGTAATTGGCTATTGCAGTAGTAAGAGTAGAAGCATCTTTTGTGTACATATTTACTCTGTAGGAAATAAATAATCCCTTAATTATTTCATTAGCCTCATCAAGTGTATTACACTCTGAGACTTTTTCCATTGTAGTTGCAAAGTCTTCATGATCTTCATTAAAAACATTGCTTACAATATTTTCAATTTCTTTGTCAGATAAATATTGAAATATTTCTTTTTCACGATGTGTTTTTGTTTCTATTATTTCTTCTTCTGCATCAGTAGTTTCATCTGTTGAAATATCTTCTGTTTCCAAAGTTTCTGTTTCTTCTTTAGTAATTGATTTATCAGGAATTCCTTCTATAAAATTATTTTCCTCAACTTTTTCATCTTTAATGGCTTCAGGATTTTCTTTTTCTGATTCTATATCGTCTTTTTCAATTAGTTCTTCATCCATTGTAAAATCAATTTCAGAATTTAGCTCATTATCTTTGGCAAGTGCTTTCAGTTCTTCATCAAACAGAGTAAGCAATTCATCATCATTTTCAATATTAGAAATATCTTTTAGCTGGTTTTCATCCTTATTCGTCGATTCATTTATTTCTTTTAATTTTTCATCTTCAATAATTTCCGTTTCATTTATCGCAGGCTCAGGTTCATCTAATAAAATTTTATCCTCTGCTTCTTTTTCAGTTTCTAGATCCTCATCTTCATTAATTTCATCTTCAGTTTCAATATTATCATCTTTAGTTTCAAAAAAATCATCTTCAGCTTCAACCTTTTCATCTAAATCGGGAACATCTACTTTAATATTTTCATTAAATATAACTTTTTTAATTTCATCGGTTCCGGCTTGAATTCCTGCACCAAAAGTAAAAGATTTTTTGAACCTTAACAGATTATCAAGTAATTCTTTTTCCTTTAAGAATATTTCAACGAAATCTGTACTTATTTTAATTTTGTTTTTATTACCAATACTGAAAAAATCTAAAATTGTTGCTAGTGAATTGTTAATGTAGGATTCTAAATTATTTTTAATAATTGCATTGTCAATCTTTGTTATAATTTCTTCAAATTCTATTCTCGAAATTTCTTTCAACTTTTTCTTTTCTACATATTCAGTAATAATATTTCTTAAATAATCGTGGTAATAAATGTAATCAAGCATTATTAATACTTCTTCACTGTTTTTTGATTCAGCTTCGTTATAAACCAATTTTAATAATGACCACCTTGGTCTAACTATAAAATTTGCATTAAATGAAACTGCTTGAAGTATAAGTTGCTTTATATCTTCAAAAGATATGGCTTTGAATTTTTTTAATTCATTGTCCACATTTTTTAATATTTTAACTACATTTGGCTGAGAATAATCAAAGATGGAGGATGAAAGTAATTTCTCTCGATCTTCATAAATTAAATAACTTAATTCTGCTGAAATATATTGAGTAATTGAAGGGTGAATATCAATAGAGAGAATATCTTCAAAAGTAAAATAAGAACCTAAAGATTTAATTTTCTCTACACTGTAATCAGTTATAAATTTTATTTCTTTTTCGAACATTCTAAATGCCTAAATCATTGTCAGAACAAAAATAAAAAAATCCCGATTAAATAATAACCGGGATTTAATATAAAAAGATTTAATCTTACTTATTCGTCAGTACCGGTTTTTAAATTTGCCATAAAATAATCACGATTCATTCTTGCAATATTTAATACGGATATACCTTTTGGGCATTCAGCTTCACAGGCATAAGTATTTGTGCAGCTTCCAAAGAGATTTTCGTCCATTACTTTTACCATTGCCTGCACTCTTTTATATCTTTCGGGTTGACCTTGAGGTAAAAGCGCAAACTGAGATACTTTTGCTCCAACAAATAACATAGCCGATGAATTTTTACAAGCAGCAACACAAGCACCGCAGCCTATACATTCAGCAGCATCAAGAGCCATATCAGCAACTTCTTTTGATATTAAAATTGCATTACCATCAGGTGCACTTCCAGTATTAAATGATACAAATCCACCGGCTACTTGTATTCTATCAAATCCTGATCTGTCAACAATTAAGTCTTTTAGCACCTTAAATGCTGTTGCTCTGAATGGTTCAATATAAATAGTATCGCCGTCTTTAAAATTCCTCATATGCAATTGACAGGTTGCGGTTTTGGGAAGTGGACCGTGCGGATGACCATTAATAACTAATCCACAAGTGCCACAAATTCCTTCGCGGCAGTCACTTTCAAATGCAATTGGGTCTTTTCCTTCGGCTTCAAGTTTATTGTTCAATTCGTCAAGCATTTCTAAAATAGAAGCATCAGGAGAAATTTCTTCGTTAAAAACTTCGAAGTTACCTTTTGAAGATAGTGATTCCTGTCTCCAAATATTTAAAGTAAGATTTATATAATTATCACTCATTATTTGTAACTCCTTGTAGCTAATTTTACATTTTCGAATTCCAGTTGCTCTTTATTTAGCTCCCATTCACCTTCTTTTTTGTATTCCCAGGCAGCAACATATCTGTAATCATTATCGTTTCTTAATGCTTCGCCATCTTCTGTTTGATATTCTTCTCTAAAGTGAGCTCCACATGATTCATTCCTGTTCAATGCATCTACAGCAATAAGTTCACCTAATTCAAGAAAATCTGCAACTCTGCCTGCTCTTTCAAGAGTTTGATTTATACCTTTTGGATCACCGACAATTTTTACATCTTTCCAAAATTCTTCTCTTAACTCTCTAATATTTTTAATTACTTCTTTTAATCCCTTTTCATCTCTTGACATACCAACTTTATCAATTAAAAGAAGACCCAGTTTTTTATGAAATGAATCAACTGTTTGTTTACCATTTACAGAAATAAGTTTATTAATATTTTCTCTAACATTTTGTTCAGCATCTTTAAACTCACTTCTTTCTGTGTCAACCTTTTCCGGTTTTTCAGTTCCAAAATAATTTCCGATTGTGTATGGTATTACAAAATAACCATCTGATAAACCCTGCATCAGTGCACTTGCACCAAGCCTGTTTGCTCCGTGATCAGAAAAATTGGCTTCACCAAGAACAAACATACCAGGTATTGAACTCATCAATTCATAATCAACCCACAAACCTCCCATTGAATAGTGAGGGGCAGGATAAATCTGCATTGGAAATTCATAAGGATTTACACCGGTAATGTTTGCATACATATCAAACAAGTTGCCGTATTTATCTTTTACTCCGTCTTTTCCAATTCTGTTGAAGGCATCTGCAAAATCCAAATAAACTGCTTTTCCACCATTAACTCCCCTTCCTTCATCACAAACATATTTTGCATTACGGGAAGCAACATCTCTCGGTACAAGATTACCAAAAGCAGGATATCTTCTTTCAAGATAATAATCCCTTTCTTCCTCAGGAATTTCATTTGGCTTTCTGTTATCTCCAACTTTTTTAGGAACCCAGATTCTTCCGTCGTTTCTTAGACTTTCGCTCATCAAAACCAATTTTGATTGACCTTCTCCATGAACTGGAAGACATGTAGGATGAATTTGAGTATAACAAGGATTTGCAAAAGTAGCACCTTTTTTATGTGCACGCCAGATAGCTGTTGCATTTGAATTCATTGCATTGGTAGATAGGAAATAAACATTCATATATCCACCTGTTGCAAGTACTACTGCCTGCGCTGAGTGTCTTTCTAATTCTCCAGTAACAAGATCTCTTGCAATAATTCCTCTTGCATGACCGTCAACAAGTACAACATCTAAAAATTCTTTTCTAGGGAATATTTTTACATTGCCGAGATTTACTTGTCTGTTTAATGAACTGTAAGCACCAAGTAATAACTGCTGACCTGTTTCTCCTCTTGCGTAAAAAGTTCTTGAAACCTGTGCGCCGCCGAATGAACGGTTTGCAAGTGTGCCTCCGTACTCTCTTGCAAAAGGAACTCCTTGAGCAACACACTGATCAATAATATTATTACTTACTTCTGCAAGACGCCAGGTATTGGCTTCCCTTCCTCTAAAATCTCCGCCTTTAATTGTATCATAAAATAATCTGTAAACAGAATCGGCATCATTCTGATAATTTTTAGCAGCGTTAATTCCACCCTGTGCAGCAATAGAATGCGCTCTGCGTGCAGAATCGTGAAATGTGAATGCTTTTACTTTATAACCTAATTCACCTAAAGTTGCAGCAGCTGAAGCACCTGCCAGTCCTGTGCCTACAACTATAATATCAAATTTTCTTTTGTTAGCTGGATTAACCACCTTCATATTGAATTTGTGATTGGTCCACTTTTCTGAAAGTTTTCCTTCCGGTATTTTTGAGTTTAACTTTATCATCCCTGACCTCCTAAAGAAATAAGATAAAAGTAGATTGGGATTGATGCAAAACCTATAGCAAATATTATAGCTATTAATGTTCCAATCTTTTTAACTAACGGAGTATATTTTTTATGACTCCAACCGAACGATTGAAATGAACTTTGGAATGCATGATTGATATGAAAACCAATAAATATCATAATTACAAAATAGAATAATGACCAAAATGGATTTGAAAATAAATTCTTAACTACTTCAAAATAATCTTCACTTCCATTCATGCCAAAATTATACTTTGACCAAAGTGTGTATAAATGAATTACAAGAAATACAAAAATAAGACTGCCTGTAATGAACATTGTTCTTGAATAAAGGGTACTGTTTTCCTTACTTCCATTAACGGCATATTTATCTGGATTAGCTTTTTTATTTTCAATCCATAATTTTATTCCATGATAAATGTGGTAAATAAAAATCAATGCTAAAATTACTTCAAAAACTCTTATCAGTGGTTTAATGGAATCCAATCTCATTACATTTTCATTAAAGAATTCAGGACCACCGAATAACATTAAATTATTTATTAAATGTGCTATTAAAAATAATATCAGTAAAATACCTGTAATTGCCATTACAAATTTTTTGCCGATAGATGAACCAAAGAACTGGTTTAACCGACTCATTAAATGACTCCTTTAAAATCAGTATAATAAATAGTATTAAGCTGAAATGGATAAAAATGTTGTGGATATTCTTTTTTAGAAGATAAATTGATCGTATACAATAGATTCTGCAATTTTTAAGACCTAATCAAATTAATAAGAATAATCTTTCAACAAAAATTATCGATTATTAAATCTAAAATCAATTTATGTTAAAATTGATATTTATTGCTTAAGTTTATTAATAAAAGTTTCTGAGTACCCCCAATTTATCCGGGCATATTATTCTTTTATTTGATATGTAAGGTTCTATTTAATATTCTATAAAACAGAAATAGTATTAAAACAAAAGCAAGTAATTTGAGTATGAATGGTTTTAAAGAATCACTTACAGAATGAGAAGTAGAATCTATTCTAATAAAATTTAATATAGATATAATTACAAATAAGATACTTAATATCCATTTGTGCAATTTTGATTTATTCATTTTATACTTCCATTTACTTAATTATAAATAAAAATAAAATGGATTGAATTTATTATCAAGGAGTATTTTGATTTCTAAAAATTATAATTTATCTTCACTTTAGTTCTTTAACAAATTATGGTGCCCCGATAAATATTCGGGGAGAATAGGGAAACCGGTGACCAACTAATTATTTATTGGAATTCCGGTGCTGTCGCGCAACTGTAAGAAATTATTTTGCTTAACATTTGCCACTGATTTTTTCTAAAAATTGGGAAGGCGTTAAACATTTATTTCGAGCCAGGAAACCTGCCATAATATTTTTTAATAATCAACCTTCGCGGGCGAGGTTCGGTTAATGCGAGAATTTTTTCTCTCATTTCAATTTTCTCCCCACGAAGTTACAACCTTTTAATCTTTATAGGAGTAACTTCAATGAAATTAACAACTATTGTTTTTCTGGTTTTCTGGTGTGTTGGACTAATGTCTGCACAGGATAATTCTAACGCAGATTCTGTTAAAACATATCTGCTCAAGGAAATTGTAGTTTCAGCTACAAAAACAAGTGCACCAAAATTTACAATTGCAAGTTCCGTTTCTGTTATCGATTCTGCAGAAATTGCAAATTCCAACAAAACAACTGCCATGGAATTGCTACAAAATCAATACGGTATTTCTTTTACTTCACAAGGCGGGCGCGGAAATTTATCTCAAATTTATATCAGAGGTGGAGAACCAAGACACACCTTAGTACAATTGGACGGTATTGAAATGAATATGCCTAATGATCCTAATAATGTTTTCGATTTTACAGATCTATCAACTGATAATATTGAAAGAATAGAAATTTTAAGAGGACCACAGAGCACACTCTACGGAGCAGATGCACTTTCAGGTGTAATTAATATTATCTCAAAAAAAGGAAACGGAAAACCTAACTTTTCATTTTTAACTGAAGGCGGAACATATAATTCATACAAAGGAATGATGAACATTTCAGGGAGTAAAGAAATTTTTAATTTTTCTATTTCTCTCAGCAGAGAAAAAACAGATGGATTTTCTTCGGCAAATTTAGAATTCGGCAATACTGAAAAAGATGGTTCTTCAAGATATAATATTAATTCAAGGATAGGTCTATCACTTACTAAAAATTTCAGCTTAAATTTATATGCTCTTTTTACAAAAGCAGAAACAAACTTTGATCAGTTTGGCGGAAAATTTGGTGATGACCCGACATACATTTACAATCTTGAACAAGGTGCTTATAAATTGGAAGGAAATTTATCTTTACTTGATGGATTGTGGTCACAAAAATTTGGGATCTCATTTATAAAAAATTTAAGGAAATATAAATTTGATCCTTCTACTTTTAATACTGCTACTTCCAGAAGTTTTTATGACGGAAGAAAAACAAAAATTGAATGGCAGAATAATTTTAAAATAACTAATAATTTAATAACACTTGGAATGGAGACAGAACAAGAAACGGCAAATTCAGACTATTTGTGGTACAATAATAGTTTTTCTTTCAAAAGTATTCTGCCTGAAAGTAAAATGAGAACAACAGGAATTTATGTACAAGATCAGATAAATGTTGAAAATAAATTATATACCTCTGTTGGAATTAGATACGACAATCATCAAAAATTTGGATCTATTGTTACATATAGAATTGCACCGGCATATATATTTTGGAAATCATCAACTAAAATTAAATTTACTTATGGAACAGGATTCAAAGCTCCCTCATTATTTAATCTGTTTGATCCTGCTTTTGGAAATCAAGACTTAAATCCCGAAAAAAGTAAAGGCTGGGATGCAGGGATTGAACAATATTTGTTCAATTCAAATTTATTTTTAGGTTTAACTTATTTTTCTAACTCATTTGAAAATTTATTTGGGACAGATAACAATTTTAGAACTATTAACATAGGCAAAGCAGAAACTAAAGGTATTGAATTTTACGCAACTTATAAACCAAACAAAAAAATTAGATTTAATTTTAATTACACTTATACAAACAGCAAAAATAAAGATGTAAATTCAACCGAATACAATTTGGAATTATTAAGAAGACCGCAGAATAAAGCTACAATATCATTTGATTATAAATTAAATTCCATTTTTAATATTTATTCAGACATAAGTTATTTTGACATAAGAATAGATAAAAATTTCTCTACTTATCCTATTCAAAGAGTTACGTTAGAATCTTATATATTATCTAATTTATCAGTTAATGCTAAAATATTTAAGAATTTTACAATATTTGGAAAATTGAATAATCTATTTAATACTGATTACGAAGAGGTCTATGGCTATGGTACAGCCAAACGTTCAGGCTATTTTGGCTTAAAAATTAACTTATAAAAATTAATTATTATTTTGAAAGCAATTACAATTTTTTTTATATTATCTTTACACAATTGAACTAAAAGGAGTTAAAATGTTAGAAAAGATTTTTAACAAAAGAAACTTGGTATTATTAACAATAATAGTTGCAGCAGCTTTTACACGACTTATTCCACACTATCCAAATTTTACAGCAATTGGAGCTGTGGCACTTTTTGGAGGAGCTTATTTTGATAAAAAATATCTCTCATTTGCAGTACCATTTATTGCTTTATTTATAACTGATTTAATTTTAGGACTACATGCAACTATGTGGGCAGTATATTTAAGTTTTGCTCTAATAGTAATGATTGGATTTAACTTGAGAGGACAACTCAAGATAGCTAAATTAGGATTGTCGGCAGTTTCTGCTTCATTATCGTTTTTTATTATAACCAATTTTGCAGCCTGGCTTTCATCTCCCTTTTATCCTCAAACATTTGCAGGATTAATTGAATCATATGTAGCGGCTATACCTTTCTTCCAATATAATTTATTGGGCGATTTGTTTTATGTCGGTGTAATTTTTGGAATTTATGAATTTGCAAAATTTAAGTATCCATCTTTAATTGAAGCATAATTTCTATTTAATTTTTTAAAGGCTGCATTCGCAGCCTTTTTTATATGTTAAAAAACCTACCCATATTAATCGACTTTGATGGTGTATTAAACCTTGATGGAAAACCACCAATAGATGCTGAGTACTTTTTAGAGTACATAATTAAAAATAAAATCCCATCTTATATAATTAGTAATTCTACTTTAAAAACCGGAAAAGATGTACAAACATATTTAAAAGATTTTGCACTTCCCTGCTCAATCCCTTGTATGACTACAGTTGATGCAACTGTTCAATATCTGAATAAAAATAAATTAAAGGCTTCTGTTTATTGTGATGAAAAAATCAAAAGATATTTTAATAAATTTATCTCCGATAATAACCCGGATGCAGTTGTAATTGGTGATATTGGTAATAAATGGAGCTATAAAATTTTAAACGAAATTTTTATAAAGGTTTTAAATGATGCAGATATAATTGCAATGCAGATGAACAATTATTGGGTCAAAAATAATGAATATTTATTGGATGCAGGCTCTTTTATAACTGCAATTGAATATGCAACTTCTAAAAAAGCAAAACTCATTGGAAAACCTTCATCTGTATATTTTAATACAGCACTAAATAACTTGGATTGGAATTTAAAAAAAGGCTTTATAATGATTGGTGATGATATAAACAGTGATATAGTTGGTGCACAAGAATTAGGGGGAAAGGGAATTTTGATTTATACCGGGAGGACAACAAAAGAACAAAGTAAAAAATCAGCAATAAAGCCTTATAAAGAAGTTGAAAACTTATCTGAAATAGTAGATTTTTTATCTCTTACTTTTTAATCCATTTTTTTTATTTCTTTTCCACCTTTTATACGCAAGATTAATTATCTTTTTTAAAGCTTCAGCATATGAATAACCAGCTGCTTCCATAGATCTCATAAATCCGGCTCCTTCTGTCAAATCAGGATTTGGATTAACCTCAAGAATATAAAGTTTATTATTTTCAGAAAGTCTCATGTCTACTCTTGCATAATCTCTACACTGCATTTTTTTAAATGCTTTTAAAGCCATACTTTTAGCTTTCTTTTCAATCCCTCTTGGTAAAATGGCCGGACATATTGGTATAGTTTTATGATAAGCTTCATTATCCGGCTCCCATTTCGCTTCATAACTTACAATATTGTGAAGATGATCCGGCATTTCACTAAAATCAATTTCACTAATCGGCAGTACTCTTGGTTTCTCATCACCCAAAACAGCTATATTTAATTCTCTTCCTTCAATAAATTCTTCAATCAAAACCGGTTGTTCAAAATAAGTAATTACATAATTTATTCTATTTACCAATTCTTCATCATTTGTAACAATAGACTCATTTCTAATTCCAGCGCTTGCATCTTCTAAAGCAGGTTTAACAATAATGGGATAATTTAATTTATGATCTATCTTTTCAATTAATTTTTCCTGAATTATAAATTGAGGAGTACTTAAACCAGATGACCTCAATAATCTTTTAGTTAATATCTTACTTTGACAATTAGCCAAAGCCATTTGTGGTGCGCCTGTGTATGCAATTCCTATCAAATCCAACAGACCAACAATATTCATTTCCAATGTAGGATCATCATTAAAAATCTCTATAAAGTTAAATATTACATCCGGTTCATTTTCTTTAAGATTATTCATAAGTGCAAAAATGTCATCTTTGATATTAAACGCATAAGCACTTAATCCCAATCTTCTTAGCCTGCGCGCAATTATGTCATATTCTTCCATAGGTGTTAGATCTTCTATTTCAAAATATGGCACAAAATTGGTCGGCTCTGATGATGATTCATCACGCTTTACATATAATTCGGGTTCAGCCTCATTATAAAGGATGGCTACTTTTAATTTTTTATTCATATTGATATTAAATTTATGAAAATTTTAAGTAAAAAATTATTTTGAATTTATAATTTTTGTATGTTTGTCTTAATTTTAATACTAAAATATTTTATATATGAGTTTCTATCCACAGCCATTTAAATACCAATGCGGACCATTCGCACTTAAATATGCTTTAGTAATGAGGGGTAAATTTGTAAGTGAAAGACAAATAGCCAAGATTGCCGGAAGTACCTGGTGGTACGGAACAGACGAGATTGGTCTTGCTAAAGCCGCTAAGAAATACAATTGTAATTTAAAATATTTCCGTCGTGAAACAAAAAAAGATGCAGAAAACATTTTAAAGAAACAATTAAAGAAAGGATATCCATGTATATTAAGTGTGGATGATTGGGGACATTGGATATGTGTAGTAAACTATCAAAACAATAAATTTATAATTATTGATAGTGAATATGATAATGTAATTGTAATTAGTTCCGTCTCAACTTTATTGAAAAGATGGAAATACTATGACGAAGATACTGAAGATATTAGCTATGATGGTTATGCATTGATATCAAATTCTAAAACTTATACTAAAGCAAAATTTAATCTTGCAAAAGCTAAATTTTTGATGAGGAAATCAAATAAACAATTAGCAAATAATTGGGATACTTATTTCAATGATCTAATTACGATCTGCAAGCCAAGGGTACCGCAGGCATATAATATAACTTCATTTAAAAATTTTTTAAGAATAAACGGAAAATTAATTGTTGAGCAGGTAGCAAATTGGCATGGCTCCCCTACTTATCCGGAATTATATAAAATTTTAAAACAATTGACATTTGTTGCAGAAATTTATGATTTAGTAATTCACAATGAGGATGAAAAAAAAGCAATAATTGATATTACTTCAATACTAATGATGTATTCTTGCGGTAAATATAAAATGTCAAAAATCTATCAGTAAAATATTATGAATAAAAGAAATCCAATAATACTCAACAAAAAAACTACTGCTCTTTTAATTATTGATATTCAAGAAAAAATTCTTGGTGTTATGCAACATCCAAAGCGAGTTGTAAAAAATACAATTAAACTGATAGAAGGCTTTAAAATATTAGACCTCCCAATTTTCTATACCGAGCAGTATCCAAAAGGATTAGGAGAAACAGAAAAAAGCATAAAAGAAGCTTTATCTGATTTAGAAGCTGTTCAAAAGTTAAGTTTTAGTTGTTCAGGTGCAGGTGACCTGTTCAAACAAATGAAAGATAAAGGAATTACACAAATTGTCGTTGCCGGAATTGAAAGTCACGTTTGCGTTCAACAAACTGTTTTGGATTTATTAGCTGATAAATTTCAAGTTAATTTAGCCGTTGATGCTGTTTCATCAAGAAATAAAATTGATTATAAAACTGCAATTAGAAGGATGAACAAACACGGAGCTGAAGTTACAACAACTGAAGCTATTCTTTTTGAATTATTGGAAGTATGTGGAACTAACGAATTCAAGAAAATATCAAAAATTATAAAGTAAAGTATTGATTTAATCAACTCCATAGTATAAATTGATTTGAACAAAAAACTAACTACTGATTTTATTAGTAGTTAGAATTAATTAATATTTACAAAGGAGTAATTACATGAAACAATTAACAACAACTGTTGCAAGAGTTATTTTTGCAATTCCTTTTCTTGTTTTTGGTATAATGCACTTTATGAAGGCTGGTGATATGGCTGGTTATGTACCTTCATTTATTCCAGGTGGAGTTTTTTGGATTTATCTAACAGGTCTTGCTTTAATTGCTGCCTCAGTAAGTATCTTAATCCAGAAAAAAGCAAAATTAGCTTGTTTACTATTAGCTATTATGTTAATGATATTTGTGTTAACTATTCATTTGCCAGGTGTTTTTAATGAAGCTACCAGACAAATGTCAATGTCTTCTATGTTAAAAGATCTTGCATTATGTGGAGCTGCATTGTTTTTTTCTGGTTCATTTGCTGACTAATAATTTTTTTTAAAAGAGAAGGAGAGATCCTTCTCTTAACTTTTCCTTTCTTAAATTTACAATATGTATTACCTAATTTTTTTTCGAAGAGTCTTTTTAATTTCGCTAATAATATTTTCAACATTATTTAGCCAAATAAAAATTAAAGCAGTAGGTGATATTATGCTTGGTTCAGTTACACCAAAAACAATACTGCCTGCTGATAGCGGAAAAATATTTGCAAAAAGTATTTCAAGTTATTTAACAGATGCCGATATAATATTCGGAAATTTAGAAGGAACATTTATATTAAATCATTTTAAACCCAAAAAATGTTCTGAACCAGCAAGAACTATGGGAAGATGTTATGAATTTGGAATGCCTGAATATCTTGCACCGGTATTAAAAAAATTAAATTTTAATGTTTTAAATTTAGATAACAATCATTCAAATGATTATGGCTTTAGAGGATATAATTTTACCAGGCAATTGTTAAATGAATTGGATATAAATTATGCAGGTAAAAAAGAACCGTTAAATTTAAAAGTAAAAGAAAAAAAAGTAATAATAGTTCCTTTTGGGTTTTCTGAAATATCCTATAATATATCTGATTTAGTTACAGCAGAAAAAATTATTACTGACTTAAAAACTAAGGACAACATAATCATTGTTTCTTTTCACGGTGGAGCAGAAGGTAGAAAAGCACTACATGTAAAAAACGAGACTGAAAAAATATACGGAGAAAACCGCGGTAACTTAATAAAGTTTGCTCACACTGTTATAGATGCCGGAGCTGATCTGGTGATTGGACATGGTCCTCATGTTCTTAGAGCTTTGGAACTCTATAAGAACCGGCTGATTGCTTATTCACTTGGAAATTTTTTAACTTTTGGAAATATGAATATTAATGGTGTTAGTGGAATTGCTGGAATTCTAAATATTACAATTGATGACAGTAATGGTGAATTTATTTCTGGAAAATTTTTACCAACAAAACAAATTGATCACGGATATCCTATTTTTGATAAATCGGATGAAGGAATAAAGTTAATAAATAAATTAACACAATTTGATTTTCCTAAAACAAATTTAATAATTAAAGACAACGGCGAAATAATAAAAAAACCGCCTAAAGGCGGTTTATAAAAATCTTCTCTTTTAGTTATTAGAAATTAAAATCCAAAATTTAATCCGGCACTTAAAGTTTTTATGTTTGCAATTTTATAATCAATATTTAGATTTAGAATTGCTAGCTTAAATGAGGCACCAACGGTAAAACCAACTGTATTTTTCCCCTCTAGTTCAAAATTAATATTTGATTTAGATCTTACAACTGTACCACCAACTACTTCATCAAATTCATAATCATAATTAATTGTAGTTGTGGAAGATTCCGTTGTAACGCCCATATAAGGTGTAAAAGCAATTATTGAACCTAATTGTTTTCCAATGTAAACACCAAACTGAGAAGCCTTTGTCTCAAATATAGTTCCCACAGTTAATTTTTGATAGAATCCACCAAAAGCTAGATCAAATGGCATTTCACCATCAAACCAAACTGCTGGATTATGCAAAACACCAATTCCCCAAAAACTAAATTTACCCAAATCTTTAACATCAATATCCGGTAACCATCTAAGCATAAAATTTGTACCTGCAAAAGTACCAATACCTAATTGAACAGCAGCGGTTGGCATAATTGATAGTTCATCCAAAAAACCCTTTACATCAGATAAAGCAAATACCTGTGATGCAATATTGTATGTATTTCCATTTGCAGTAAATGATTGCCCTGCAAAAGTTACTTTAACATTGTCTGCTTCTTTACCAATTATAGTAGGTCCTCCAATTGCAACATTAAAATCTTTAGATAGTATTTGATTCTTTATATCAGCTCTATCATTTG
>Ga0210038_1000337_pt1 | contig 31300 bp, 25 predicted proteins | sample CryGeyCG2114_020_FD_183970 | JGI IMG/M metagenome (GOLD analysis project Ga0210038, IMG submission 183970) | Groundwater microbial communities from aquifer - Crystal Geyser CG15_big_fil_post_rev_8/21/14_0.20 (SPAdes) (version 2) | ecosystem: Environmental > Aquatic > Deep subsurface >... | reverse complement strand
GCTTGAAAAATCGAGGGATCGTTTTCGGGTAAAAGCGCTTTTAGATAAACGGTGCCTATTGATAAAATCTGGATCAGACAAAGTTTTACTGATAAGGGCATAAGCATTATTAAATGAGCGATAATGAGGCCATTTTTGCGTCCTTTTTAAACTATAAAATACAGGATTTATATTAACATAATCAATGTGTTAAAGCTTAACTTAATGGCATTGGGACGTTACCTTTTTATTTCAGTTGTTTTCAAGGCGGTCTAAAAGGCCGCTTTTTTGTTGCTTGAAATCTCATAAGTCCCTCCAAATATCACCAGGCCTGAGCTAAGAATTAAAGAGGCAGGCCTGGTGATTTGATAGATGCAGTGGAAGTCGATCTGTCACAAATCTTCCGAATTAATTTCAATTTTCCATCAATAAACGGTCACAAATGATCGCTAATATTTGTCTTGTTATTTTAACTTTAACGCTATCTAAATATCTAAATCTAAGGGATGACTCTACAATGAAATTAACAAAATTAAATATTGCTTTGGCAATGGCTGTTTCAGCTTCAACTATGTTGTTGGTTGGATGCGGCGCTGATGGTAAAGATGGTACTGATGGAGTAGATGGGGTTAGTGCAACTAAGACAATCAAGTCAGTCAGTTTTTCAGAAACACCTGCGCCTAGCACGGCTGCTAAAATGGCGGAAACTTATTCTGATTCGGTTGCAACAGTCACTTATACCGATGGCACAACGGCAACTTATTCATTAGCTTACAACAAATTATTTGGGGTTAATGATAAAGTCGGTAAAAGCGCCTATCCGGCAGGAACGATGTATGATGAAAACATGAATCCGATCATGGATCCAAATGGTTCACCTGCGGTTGCAGAAACCCCTGATGCCAACAGCCTACTTAAAATCGGCGACAAGCTGTATATGGTCTCTCACCTAGAATACGACTGGAAAGAAGTCTTAGCAGATGGTTCAGAATCGACTTCACGCTTAGCCCGTAGGCCGATGAGCATGATTTTAACTGAAATGGGGCAAGATGCAACGACCGGAAAACTAACGGCTGTGAATCAATCTCCAATCAATTTTTCCGGTGTTGATGGTCTTTGGATTCCTTGCTTTGGATCGCAAACGCCTTGGAATACCCACCTAGGTTCGGAAGAAGATTACGATCTACAATACAACCCTTTATCTTCAAAATACACGGGCACTCAGTCTGGTCTTGATCAATTAGATAAGCTTTATTTTACAAACAGCACTGCGGCTAAGGCAAATCCTTATCATTATGGTTATATTCCAGAAGTGACGGTGAAGGAAGATGGCACGACTCAAGTGGTCAAGCATTATTCTATGGGACGCGGCACCTGGGAGATGACTAAGGTGATGGCAGACAGCAAAACCGCTTACTACGGTGATGACGGCACAAACGTCGCCTCCATCATGTATGTGGCAGACAAAGCCGGTGATTTAACAGCGGGAACCTTGTATGCGGCTAAAGCAACACAAACAGGTGCCTACTCTGCGGATATCAAGTGGGTGAAATTAGGTCATGGAACAGATGCAGCAGTAAAAGCCTTGGCAGACACCCATACATTCGGCGACATTTTTAATAATGTTGCACCGGCAGCAGATGGCTCTTGTGCAACAGGTTACACGCGTATTCGTGCGGGTTCTACCACAGACGAATGTCTTAGCGTTAAAGCCGGTAAAGAAACCGCAGCCGCTTTTTTAGAAACTCGCCGTTATGCCGCCTTACTTGGGGCAACCACTGAGTTTAATAAAATGGAAGGTATCGCGGTTAATGATAAAGACAAGCATTTATATATGGCCATCTCATACTTGGATAAGGGCATGACAGATAACAGTCTTCCGGCATCAATGGAACACCTAAAAATGGCTAAAATCAACGCAGGCGCAACGTTGACTATGCCGATGAAGGCCGGTCAAGATGATTCTGCCGGTAATCTGATCGAATCAGATTATGTTGTGACTAACTTCTATATCGAAGATGGACTTCGTGGCCGTGATATTACTGCGGATGCATTAGGCAATACGGCAGATCCAAAATATATTGCCAATACGGATAATGTCTTTTTCGCTGAAAATATGCGCACTTTATTTATCGGTGAAGACTCCGGTACCCATGTTAACAACTTTGTGTGGGCATATAATGTCGATACCAAAAAACTAACGCGCATCTTATCTCTAGTGACCGGGGCTGAAGCAACTGGATTACAAGTGGTGGAAGATGTGAATGAATATGCCTATATTATGAGTAATTCTCAGCATCATGGAGAATATATTTCTACCCTGAATGCGGATATGAAAGCTGCTGTAGAAGCCATTGGCATTCAAAAAGCAAATGCAGGAAACTTCGGTTATATTGGCGGCTTACCAGCAATTAAATAATAACTCAGGTTGATTTGATGAAGCCAGCGACCCAGTGCGCTGGCTTTTTTTATTGATAAAGCTCAATAAAACGTCCGCTTTTAACCCTCCTTTAATCCGAATAGTCTCACCCTTTTCAAGTACCTTGCCTTCTCACAAAAGCCTGACAACGATACGACCACCAACCAATACAAATATTTCATTCCCATCGTTATGCTGAGACGTTTGGCGATCGACCAGCCTATGCAAAGAAAAGCACTCAGCAAGCTTAATAAATCAAAGTTCTGCTTGCTTACGCAGCAAGATTCTGTAAGACTAAATACCCTATCAAATCAACAAGTTTTGTGAATATGCCTCAATAGACATGAAAAGAAAGTGAATAACCAATAACCAGGCAATATTGCCTTATACCTCATATTTAGGCTTCGAAGAAAATATATGGATCAAACTGAAACGATCGCCAGAGAATATCTTGAGTCAATTAAACTCGGGCCTATAATCTTCGAGCCTGACGGCAATGTGTCCCCCGACTTTCTCCTGAATGGCAACATTGCCGTGGAAGTCAGAAGGTTAAACCAACATTACAACCACAACGGTAAAGAAAAAGGACTAGAGGAAAACAGCATTTCTCTTTACGACGGCCTGGAGACTGTATTGACTGAATTTAAACCTAAGTACAATGGAAAAACATATTTAATCTTTGTTTCTTTCCAACGGCCAGTTGAAAAATTTAAGAAATTAAAACCATTATTTAGAAAAGTATTGCAGCACTACTTAAACAACCCTCTTGACGCTTTTTCTGAACATGAAATAACTAAAAACATAAGTATTCAAATTTTTCCAGGCACAACCGATGGTGAAAATGTGTTTTTAATGGGTGGTGCAAGTGATCGCGACAGGGGCGGTTGGGTACTAAGTGAGGTCGAGCGAAATATCAAAATATGTCTTGAGAAAAAGCAACACATAATAAATGCCCAAGACCAAAAGTATTCCACATGGTGGTTACTGTTAGTTGACCATATTGGCTACGGTTTGGATGAAATAAACAGAAAACAGTTCAGAGAATGCATCTCTATTGAGCATCAGTGGGACAAGATTATTCTGATAAACCCTTTAAAACCGCAGTCGGAAGGGTTTGAAATCTAACAAACGGGTCAAACGGAGCGACTAGAAAGTAAAGGGTCAGAGCCCTTTGTTTCGAAAGGTCAGTTTGAAAATGGAAAACAATGGCAGGAAAAAAACAAACCATGCAAATGAATAATCCTCGAATACATGGCAGGCTGCTTATGTCAACAGGGGTTCTGCATGTGATATTGGCTATCTTGCCAGGAGTTTTTGGCGATCAGTTTTTGAATTTTTCGCGTAGCTGGTTTTTTAATATCAGTAGTGGTGCGGCGGATTTTTCGTTTCTCGGTGGTGCTATAAACTATGTGGAGTTTGCAGCGTTCTGGTTTTTCTATGCAGGACCGATAATGTTCCTTTATGGACAGGCAATAGATCGAATTGAAAAGCTGGAAGGTTACGTTCCGTTATCAATGGTCAATACTTTTATGGCTGTATCGGTTGTTGGTGCTTATATGATTCCGCTATCCGGTATGACATTTGCCCTAATTCCACAAGGTATATACATGTATGTTCGGTCAGTGAATCGACGCAATTTTTATGGCTAACTAGATGTGGCGGTCAAGTTTTGTGGCTACGTCTTTGGTGTAATTTTGCCAATAAATTGGTTCAGTTTTGTTTGGGTCGAAAACATTAACGGTTTTGCCATTTAAATAAGTCCAACAACAGCAGGTGATCATCACACACTTTATAGATTAGCGTATAGCCTTTGTGAATTAAATCTCGGTAAGCAGAGTCGTCAAAGGGTTGTGATGCGCGACATAAATAGGGTTGTTGTTGAATCAGGTGCAGCTTAGCATTTAACGCCCGTTCAAAGCCCAAGGCGGCATAGGGATTGTCTAGAGCAATAAAACGCAAAATGTTTTGAAGTTGTTGAACATAAAATCGTGTTTTAACAACCCTCATCTAACCAAGCCTAACTCTTTGGCAAAAAAGTGATCCATTTCCTCTTCATAAGCCTCATCACTTAAATGATAACTGGCTTCAGACTCAGCCGCTCTGCTTTGAACATCCGCATGAGAATTCACTCTAATCTTGCTTTCTAAGGCGGCTTTTTCTTGTTCAATCTCTGCTTGGCGCGTTAAAAACTCAACAATACTGGCGCGCACTAAGCTAGATTTATTTTGCTGCAAAACCTCTGAAAAATGCTCCAACATGGCATCCGTTTTTTCATCCAATCGAATCGTCAATGATCCCATAACCTTCTCCTGTTTAGGTGTAATAAACCTGTAAGACAGTGTATGACATAATATTTGCTTGCGCAATAATATTTTAAAATCGTGATTAGGAAAGGGGACGCTACCTAGGGGGAAAGGGGACGCTACCTTTTATTGGTTTTCGTCGGGTGAACTAAGGGGCGGCGGACAAGCCATGCGATTGTGTCCCGCGCAAGCTTGGTTCAGTAAATTTGTTCTGGTCGTTTTTAAGTCGCATAGGCATATCCATAAACCGCAATGTAATGACTGGTGGTGCCGGCCATTACAAATAAATGCCAAATCATATGCCCAAACTTTAAACGATGGTCGAGCACAAAGAAAATCACCCCAAAGGAATAAAATAATCCTCCGGTTAATAACCAGAGTAAGCCTGGTGTCGCGACATTTTCCAACATTGGATTCACCGCGGCAATCATCACCCAACCCATGACTAAATAAAGGGCGGTAAAAAAGTGTGGGCGGGGTGTTCGTTCTAATAATTTTAGCAGCATGCCCAATGCGGCCAGCCCCCAAATAACGCCAAAAATTGACCACCCCCAAGCACCATTGAGAACGCCCAGCGTAAAGGGCGTATAAGTTCCGGCAATTAATAAAAAGATGCCCATGTGATCCATGATTAAAAAAACCCGCTTGGGTTTGCCTTCGGGCAGGCCGTGATAGAGTGTCGAGAAAAAATACAGCAAGATCACCGTGGCCGCAAAGATGCTTGACCCCACAATATAACCGACATCCCCTTGTTGTACCGCATGGACAATCAGTAAAGGCGCGCCCACAAAAGACGCCAATAAACCAAACCCATGACTGAGACTGTTTGCCCATTCTTCTGCTTTAGACATTTGATTGGTCGGTTCGGTCTTTATCGTGTCCATAAATCACTACCTGGCGTAAAAAGTAAATTATCTAATAAAATAAAAGGGTTGTGGGTGAATAGAGTGTGAAGATGTCGTTGTGGCGGAATCATAAAGCAAAGCAATTTGAATCAGCTCGCCGTGTTTTTGAACCAGGCCTGGTGTCGCTTCAAAATTTGGATGCAGCGTTCGTTGGTCAACCACAAAACTGGGTAACGATTGTTGAAGGTTTATGGCGGCAAAAATGGATTAGCGAAACCGATTTTTTCAATATTCAAGTCGCCTACGCGTTTGGCTTAATGATCGCCAATACGGATATACACAACGGCAATTTGGCATTCTATCTCAAAGACGGATTACCCAATGGCCTAGCGCCCATTTACGACATGCTGCCCATGGCCTATATGCCCAAACAAGGCGAGCTGCCAAACCCCAATTATCAATTACCGAGATTTATTCCCGGCAGCGACGATGCCAAAGCGCAAGCAAAACAAATGGCCTTAAAATTTTGGCACCAAGTCGTGCAAAATACACTGATTTCAAATAGCTTTAAATCCCTTATAAACGCAATTTAAAACCACCAGGCCTGGTTTAAAAAAGCTTTGGGATTTTACTTAAAATATTTCTTGATTACACAATCAGAGTCTGTAAAACTTAATCACCCTATTCAATCAAGTCGTTAGATTAGACAAATCGCGCACAATAAACTTGCAAATACCAGATAACCTGTCAGATCAACAGGGTTGAACAATATGCGGGCAAATAGTCATGAAAAGAACGCCAATACCCAATGAGCAAGGCTGTTCTGATGCAAGACATAACAAGGCACTCGTGCGGGACGATACTTACATTGTATCCCTCAGATTAATCGTTATGCCTCACGGAGGTAGCTGTGGAAACGTTAGCAATGATTCTCATCATATCGTTTGTTGGATTGGCGATACTGCATTTGTATTGGGCGTTCGGCGGAAAGTTTGGGATGTCAGCAGCCCTTCCTGAGTTGGATGGGGTGCCGGTCTTCACACCTGGAGCTGTGGCCACGCTTGGGGTTGCATTTGTGCTCAGTGGCTTCGCTTTAATTGCGCTTGTCCTTGGGTTTAGGGTTGGTTCCGCTGCGGCGCTCACGCCTTATGCTGTTTTTTTCGGCTTCACAATCGGGGGCGTACTCATTTTGCGGGCGGTTGGTGATTTTAGATATGTTGGTTTCTTTAAGCGTGTGAAGGGGTCAAAGTTCGCAATGTATGACAGCTGGCTCTTCTCACCTTTCTGTCTGATAGCAGGCGGAGCATTCTTAACACTGGCCGCTGTCAGGTCTTAACAAGTTGTCTTTCCCAAACAGTGGCACTATCGTGCTACACGCATAGTTTATTGGTTAGGCGTTCAAGAAAAAATGAGGTGGATACGATAACCCGGCTCTGATGAAACCTATTTCAGTATCGGAGGCTTAATGGCATTTATAGCAAAACCGTTTATAATGGTTTTCAACAACACCCCTCCTGCTACCCAAGTCTGTTTTGATAAGAACAGCACCCTGCGAGGGGTTACTTGTTTTTGAGGGATGAAAAAGGGTTGACAGTCCAGTGAATCAGCAAACAGATCTAAGAGGTTACCTTCCTCCTGAACTACCGTTAGCACAAGTGCTAGAAACGAAAACAGTGTTTAAAAAAACCATTTCCGCCAATGTCGCTTTGGCAAGGTTAAACGGTGCTACAGCACTGATCCCCAACCAAGCCGTCTTAATCAATTCCTTGATTTTGCAAGAAGCAAAAGATTCCAGTGAAATCGAAAACATTATCACCACACACGATGACTTATACCGCTCAACCATAGACCAAACCAATTTATCTCAATCTGTTAAAGAGGTTCGCTACTACGGTGAAGCACTGCGAAAGGGGTTCGAGTTGGTTACCCAAAACAAACTCCTGCTTACAAAAGACATAGTGCAAGTTCAATCGATTCTAGAAAAAAATGATGCGGGTATTCGTAAACAAGGTGGCACCAAACTTAAAAATGACCAAACGGGTGAAGTGATTTTTACCCCTCCACAGTATGAAAATGATATTCGTGATGCTCTAGCAAACTTAGAACAATACATTAATGATTCAGAGCTAGATGATATCGATCCACTCATTAAAATGGCGATTATCCACCACCAGTTTGAAACCATTCATCCGTTTTACGATGGTAACGGACGCACAGGCCGAATCCTCAATATTCTGTATTTAGTCTTAAATGAGCTGCTTGATTTGCCCATTCTTTATCTCAGCCGTTACATCACCACACACAAAGCAGATTACTATCGCTTGCTGCAAACAGTAAGAACCGACCAGGCATGGGAAGAATGGATTTTATTTATGCTGGATGGCATTGAACAAACCGCCAATCAGACTATTACACTCATTCACCAAGTAGATGAACTGATGCAGCAAACAGCGTCCGAGATTCAAGCGCTCTCTACCAAACTGTATTCAAAAGATTTGCTAGAAGCCTTGTTTGTTCACCCCTATACTAAAATTGAATTTATTGAACAGAGATTAAATATCACAAGGCAAACTGCTTCTAAACATTTAAAACAGCTAGAAGAAATTGGCATTCTGCACAGTACCAAGCTAGGTAACAGTAAATACTTTATCAACCACTGTTTTTATGAACTGCTCAGTAACCCACAATTTTAAAAAAATGATTATGTTAACAAAAGGTTCAAAACTTAACATATTACAAACCTATGTTAAAAAAACGCCAAAAACTTAACATAGATTTAATCAGTGTTAAAAAAACGACTAAAAATTAACATAACGATTTAAATGAATAAAAAACAACCAAATTTACTCACGTTAACCAGCAAACAAATAAAAAACGGAATAATTTACCCAAAACAGGAAACGCCATGACCCAAGCACGAATGATGCTAAAAACCAAAATCAACGCCATCCAAAGCCTAAAACAAGCTGGCATTGAAGACGTATTGAGTATTTAAGCATGTCATATCAACCACCCTTCACGCTGAGTGCCAAAACGCTGAATCTGATCGCTTCAATTAGCGAGAAACTTGGGCGTTTGTCGGCTTTGGATGAACAAGCTCAGGCGTTACGGTTGCGCCGTGTAAATCAAATACGCACCATTCAAGGTTCCTTGGCGATTGAGGGTAATACCTTATCGGTAGAGCAGATTACCGCCGTGTTAGATGGCAAACCGGTAATTGCACCGCCGAAAGAGGTGCAAGAAGTCAAAAATGCTTTGGCTGTTTATGAAAAGTTTGATGACTGGCATCCGCTAAACGAGCAGGCTATGCTAAAAGCCCATCGGGTTTTAATGCTGGGCTTGGTTGAACAACTGGGGATGTATCGTTCTGGAGGTGTAGGTGTGATGAGTGGCAAAGAAGTGGTGCATATGGCACCGCCTGCCAATCAAGTACCTCGATTAATTGGAAATTTATTTAACTGGTTGCAACAAACCGACCACCACCCGTTGATTGCCAGTGCGGTGTTTCATTATGAATTTGAATTTATTCACCCGTTTGCAGATGGTAACGGTCGTATGGGGCGCTTGTGGCAAAGTTTAATTTTAGCAAAATGGAATCCATTGTTTGCCAACTTGCCGATTGAAAGTTTGGTTTATGCACATCAAGCCGATTATTATCAGGCCATTGGTGAAAGCACCGAGCAAACCGATTGTGCGCCGTTTATTGAGTTTATGCTGACCGTGATTGATACGACTCTAACAGAACAATTGAATACAACCCCGCAAGTTACCCCGCAAGTTACCCCGCAAGCTGTAATTGACGTATTACAAAAACACCCAGGCCTGGTAACTTTTTGCCAGAAGCCACGCAGTCGTGTTGAATTGCAAGCCTTTTGCAACTTAAAAGACCGAGAACATTTTAGAAAAACAGTATTAAAACCCTTACTGGAAGCAGGCTGGTTAATTCAAACGTTGCCCGATAAACCCAATAGTCCAAAGCAAAAATACATTTGTGAGAAGTTGGAATGAGCCATAAATTATTGGATTGGTTTTAGAAATAAAAGAATGTTCTGAACTAAAATGCAAACTTTAATAAATCGGGTTAGAGTTAAATTAAATAATATTTAATTCCGACAGGCTTTAAAGAGTCATTCTATCGTTTGCTAAAACGACCAGGCCTGGTCGTTTTTAAGTCGCATAGGCATATCCATAAACCGCAATGTAATGACTGGTGGTGCCGGCCATTACAAATAAATGCCAAATCATATGCCCAAACTTTAAACGATGGTCGAGCACAAAGAAAATCACCCCAAAGGAATAAAATAATCCTCCGGTTAATAACCAGAGTAAGCCTGGTGTCGCGACATTTTCCAACATTGGATTCACCGCGGCAATCATCACCCAACCCATGACTAAATAAAGGGCGGTAAAAAAGTGTGGGCGGGGTGTTCGTTCTAATAATTTTAGCAGCATGCCCAATGCGGCCAGCCCCCAAATAACGCCAAAAATTGACCACCCCCAAGCACCATTGAGAACGCCCAGCGTAAAGGGCGTATAAGTTCCGGCAATTAATAAAAAGATGCCCATGTGATCCATGATTAAAAAAACCCGCTTGGGTTTGCCTTCGGGCAGGCCGTGATAGAGTGTCGAGAAAAAATACAGCAAGATCACCGTGGCCGCAAAGATGCTTGACCCCACAATATAACCGACATCCCCTTGTTGTACCGCATGGACAATCAGTAAAGGCGCGCCCACAAAAGACGCCAATAAACCAAACCCATGACTGAGACTGTTTGCCCATTCTTCTGCTTTAGACATTTGATTGGTCGGTTCGGTCTTTATCGTGTCCATAAATCACTACCTGGCGTAAAAAGTAAATTATCTAATAAAATAAAAGGGTTGTGGGTGAACAGAGTGTGAAGATGTCGTTGTGGAATAATAATAGAGGCCGCTTGAGTTATGTTGCGGGTTTTCTAGCCCGACCGGTTACGGCTGGCGTTCAAGCCAATCGCTCAAAATGGGCTAGAGAAAAATTAGCTGCGGATTTTCATCCAGTTTCGCCAGCCGCCTGAGTGGCTGATATTTTTTGCGCTTTGTATGCCGATGGGTTCGCAGATAAATCCGACCACTTCGCTGCCGTCTATTAATTCGACTTTGCCAAGGCCGAGTGGCGATGGAATCAGCGCAAGGAAGGATCCCAAATGTTGCTTGGGCATAGCCCAAACTTCCACTTCAATAGACACGCCATTTTCTATGTTTTGGTCATTATCTGTCTCAATTTTGACCAGGCCTGGCTTTAATATGGGTCTGCTGGCGAGTTCGTAAAAGGCATATTTGGGTGCAGTTTGTGTGGTTTGCATCAATTTTGCTCCGCGCTCCAGCAAGTGGTGATTAAGTGGGAAGCCTGTTAAGTGCGCACCCACGACCGCAAGCGGTATGGTTTGGCTATCGGGGAATGCCGCTGTATTCACCGCGGGGATGGGGGTGTTTTGAGCGCCGGAAGAGGTGACAAATTCATTTTGCCAAATGTCTGCCAGTTTGAGCAGTTGGGTATCGGTGCCGGCTGGCGCGAATACTGTTATGCCAGTGGGGAGTTTATCTTCTCTAAATCCGGTTGGTACTGCCACTGCTGCATAGTCTAATAAATTCATAAAATTGGTATAGGTTCCCAATGCGGAGTTGAGGCCGATGGGGTCGGCTTGCAGTTGCGCGATACTGAAAATGCTGGGGGTAGTGGGGGTGATCATGCAGTCGATGGTTTGCCACAGGCTTTGGGTGAGGCGTTGCGCTTTTTGTAAAGCATAAGCGCCTTTGTAGGCTTGGGCGGCGGAAAGGCTGCGTGCGCCAGCAATGATTTTGCCGACGGTGGGGTCTAATTGGGTTTCATGCGCATTAAAAAAGTCTTCAATCGCGACATAGCGTTCGGCCACCCAAGCACCTTCGTAGAGGAGTTTGGCGGTGTCTAACCAGGGCGTAAAGTCGATTTCTTGAATGTCATAACCCATATCGACTAGGTGTTGAATCGTTTGATGAAATTGCTTTTCGGCAAGTGGGTCGTTGCAAAAATCTAAACTGGCCGGATCGGGAATACCGAGAACGGGTTTGTTATTCCAAACTGGCGGGGTGAGTTCGCTCGCCGGGCGGGCGTATTCGTCGTTGGCATCATATTGTGCGGCCACCTTAAAGACTTGTTGGGCATCTTGGGCATTTAAGGCAAAAATACTGACCACATCTTGTGAGCGCACGGCTGGCACCACGCCGCTCGTGCTGAGCAGGCCTTTGGAGGGTTTGAGGCCGATTAAATTATTAAAAGCAGCGGGGACGCGCCCCGATCCCGCTGTGTCGGTTCCCAGTGAGAAGCTACACAAATTTAACGCCAATGACACTGCCGATCCGGCGCTGGAACCGCCTGAAATCATGTCAAAGTCAAAGGCATTGTGGCAGACGCCATAGGGCGAGCGGGTGCCGACCAGACCGGTGGCAAATTGGTCGAGATTGCTTTTGCCAAGCGGAATGGCGCCAGCATCAATCAGCGTTTGCACCACGGCGGCAGAGCTTTCAGGCTCATAGCTAAATGCTTTACAGGCGGCGGTCGTGGGGATGCCGGCAAGATCAATATTGTCTTTAATCACAAACGGAATGCCCCAAAGCGGCAAGCTATTGACCTCTGTGGCTTCTAAGGTTTGCAGATAGGGTTCGCGTTCGGCGGCTGTTAGCAAGTGAATAAACATATTGTAATGAGAAAGCTTTTCCGCCTCGGCACTGAGTTGTGTCATTAATTGGCGTGGCGAAAGCTTGCCGGAGGCATAGGCCGCTTGCAGTTGTGGAATGCGTAAATCCTGCTGAGTTTGGGTTGTCATTATTCAGAAACCTCCATAATGAGTAAGGCTTGGCCGTTTTGGATCAGATCGCCTTCGTTAACCAAAATTTCAGTGACCACGCCATTGCTTTCCGCTTCAATCGGTATTTCAATTTTCATGGTTTCTAAAATCGCTAACACATCGCCTTCTTCGACGGTGTCACCCGGTTTGACTTGGATTTTCCAAACACTGCCGGTAATGGGTGACAGCGCCGCTTCAAACCCTTCGGGGATTTCGCCGATGGCTTCACTTTGAATTTCTTCTTGGGCATTGGTTGGCTCATAGTTGGCTTGGCCATTGGCTTCCCAACGGAGTCGCTCGGCTTCAAATGCCGCTTGTTGGGTGTTTCTAAATTGTTGAATGTCGTCAGCTTCTTCGGCCAAGAACGCTTGATAGGCCGACAAGGACAAGGTGGTTTCTTCAATATCAATCGGATAGCGGCCTAATGGAAAATCCAACCGCGCTTGCGCCAGCTCTGCTTCACTGACGGGGTAGAATTGAATTTGGTCGAAGAAATCCAGTAACCAGGGTTTGCCTTGTGGAAAGAAGTCGGTGGTGTGATAGGCATTCCACATTTGGATGGTGCGCCCGACAAACTGATAACCGCCCGGGCCTTCCATGCCATAGACACACATATAGGCACCGCCGATGCCGACCGCATTTTCTGGCGTCCAAGTGCGCGCGGGATTGTATTTGGTGGTGACCAAGCGATGACGCGGGTCGAGTGGGGTAGACACGGGCGCGCCCAAATAGACATCGCCTAAGCCCATGACCAAATACTTGGCTTCAAACACAATGCGTTTTACTTCTTCGATGGATTCAAGGCCATTAATGCGGCGAATGAATTCAATATTACTGGGGCACCAGGGCGCATCCGGGCGTACCGATTGCATATATTTTTCAATCGCTAACTTGGTGCTGGGATCATCCCACGAGAGCGGCAAACGCACAATGCGGCTTTTTACGGTGAGGTCTTTTGCAGAGGAAATATCCGCTTCGAGCGCGATCAGGCGCTTGACCAGATCATCTTGTGAAATCTGTTTGGGATCGTAATGCACTTGCAATGAGCGAATACCGGGCGTTAAATCCCTTAAAAATGACCAGGCCTGGTCGTTTTTAAGGGCTTTGAGCTTCTCAACCAATACTTGAATTCGGAAACGTAACGCCAAGTCGAGTTCCATCGCGCCATATTCAATCAAAATTCGGCTGTCACCTGAACGGCGATATTTGACACCAAATTCATGCTGATCGCTGGCAATTTCATGTGCGAGGCAAGATTGTTCGGTAGGCGTTGATAAGAATGGGAGCGTAATGAGTGCATCCACTTTTAAATCTTCAATCGCCGTCGCTTGCGCCTTTAATGCGGCTTCTGCCACAGCAGTGGACACGGCTTTAAAGCGCACTTTGTCACCCGGGCGCAGTTGTCCCATTTTCCATTGTTCAGCTTCAATAATGGTGGCGGGACAGACAAAACCGCCCAAGCTCGGGCCGTCTTGCGCCAGAATCACCGGCATATCGCCCGTGAAGTCAATCGCCCCAATACCATAGGCATTGTCGTGAATATTGGAGGGGTGCAAACCGGCTTCACCACCCGAGGTTCTTGCCCACTGTGGTTTGGGGCCGATCAGGCGAATGCCGGTGCGGCTGGAGTTGTAATGGACTTCCCAATCGGTATTAAAGAAGGTGTCGATGTCTTGTTCGGTAAAGAAATCGGGACAGCCTTGCGGGCCGTAAATGACGGCGATTTCCACTGTGTTTTGCAAGCTGGGCAGTAATGCAGAGGGCAAAACGCTTGGGGTAAAGTTGCTAACCGCGTCGTCTGATAAGGTGCGAGATAAATGCAAAACATCGCCTGCGCGGAGTAAACGCCCACCATGACCACCAAATTTACCCAGTGAGAAGGTGGTTTTGCTGCCCATATAATCGGGCACATCAAAGCCGCCGAGCACCGCTAAATAGGCTCGCTGCCCTAAGGATTGAATGACTTTGGATTTGAGTTGTTGGCCGGCTTTAACCTTCACCGCTGCATTTTGCGGAATGGGTTGTTTGTCTAGGGTAGGTCGAATGTCGGCACCGGTAATGCAAATCACCGTGTCGCGGTCAAAGGTTAAGCTCACGCCCGACACCGTCATTTCAATGGTCGCGGCATCAGTTGGGTTATTTAAGCAGCGGTTGGCCAGTTGGTGCGACAAGGCATCCATTGGCCCAGAAGGTGGCACGCCGATGTCCCAAAAGCCGACTCGACCCGGGTAGCTGACCAACATGGAATGGGTGCCCGGGTTGGTGACTTCAACGGTGCTGGGGGCGTAACTAAAGCGATTGAGGAATTGGGTGTAAAGCCCGTCCGCTTGAATAAATGCCGGTGCCATGCTCAGCGCTTCTAAAAACATAATATTGGTTTCAAAACCGTCGATACGGGTTTCTGTCATGGCGGTTTGCAGTTTTTGCACGGCTTGTTCGCGGTGTTCGCCTTTAACGATGATTTTGGCCAACATGGGATCGTAGAAGGAGCTGACTTCTTGCCCGCGTGAACACCAGGTATCCACTCGACAGTCGTTTGGCATTTGCCATCCGGTGAGTTTGCCTGAGCTGGGTTGGAAGTTTTTAAAGGGGTCTTCGGCATAAACGCGTACTTCAATGGCGTGACCCGATGCCGGTTTGACCGCTTCAGGGAATTCGGCTTGATAAGCGACATGCAGCATCCAAGCAACCAAATCGACATCGCGCACCGCTTCCGTGATGCCGTGTTCCACTTGTAGGCGGGTATTCACTTCTAGGAAGTAGTATTGCTGGTCATCTGCATCGTAAACATATTCCACGGTGCCCGCCGATTTGTAATGAACCAACTCACCCAAACGAATGGCGTGCGCTTCCATTTCAGCAATTTGACTGCGGGCAATGCCCACGGCGGGGGTTTCTTCGACCACTTTTTGATTTCGGCGTTGTAATGAACAATCTCGTTCACCAAACGATACGACCTTGCCTTGACCATCGCCAAAAATCTGGATTTCTAAATGACGGGCATTGACGACAAATTTTTCTAAAAACAAATCATTTTGGCCAAAGGCATTTTGACTCATGCGCGCGACCTGCTCATACGCCTCGGCCAATATTTTGGGGGTGTCGCAACGTTGCATGCCGATTCCGCCGCCACCGGCGCTGCTTTTCAGCATCACCGGATAGCCAATGCGTTCGGCTTCTTCCAGCGCATGGTCAATCGAATCTAATAAACCTGAACCCGGTAACAGCGGCACTTTAGCTTGAATGGCGAGATCACGAGCGGTGTGTTTGAGGCCGAAGTCTCGAATATGTTGCGGTTCCGGGCCGATAAAGGCAATGCCGAGGTGTTGGCAGTTTTCGGCAAAGCTGGCATTTTCACTGAGAAACCCATAGCCGGGATGAATGGCATCGACCCCGAGTTCTTGGGCTTTTTCTAAAATGATGGGCACATTCAAATAGGTTTCGGTGGCGATATTGCCTTTTAAAAAAATGACTTCATCGGCTTCTTGCACATGCAAGGATGCCCGATCGGCATCCGAGGCGAGCACCACTGAGCGAATTTGCATTTTTTTAAGGGTGCGAATAATGCGTGTGGCAATCGCGCCACGGTTGGCAATGAGCACTTTTTTAAACATGGTGTTTCCTTTTTCAGACCGTTCTGATTTGATTTTTCTCACACTTGGGTCGTCCCAAGGGGGTTAATGACAATTTGTTGAAAGCCTTATTTCCAGATAATCATTTCCACAGGGGTTGGGTTATAGCCGTTGCAGGGATTGTTTAACTGAGGGCAATTGGAAACCAGTACTAAAACATCCATGTGCGCTTGCATTTCCACATAGCGACCAGGCGCGGAGATGCCATCGTCAAAATCCAGATGACCGTCAGGTGAAACGGGTACATTCATAAAGAAGTTGATATTGCTGGATAGGTCGCTAATCGTCATCGGTTGGTTTGCATGGCAGTCACATTTGCCCAGCGCCATTAAAAACGAATCACGGCAGGAGTGCATGTGGCGTTTTTCAATGGCATAGCGCACTGTATTGCTTTCCGCCGAGCAAGCACCGCCGATGGTGTCGTGGCGACCACAGGTGTCATCGACAATGGTTAGCATGGGATTGCGATGATTGGAGCGCAAAATGGAATCGGTGGTTAAATACAGATTGCCCTGTTCGCGAATGGTATCGGTGGCCGAATAGCGTTCCGCATGGTCGTGCGCATTATAAAATAGTGTGTCGACCGCTTGATTGCCTTCCAAATCGACGATGCGGAAGAAGTGATCGGCGGGAACTTTATGCATCCAGGGATCACCCGCTTCTACCACTTCACGGTAAACAATTCGGCTTTCATCAAAGGTTGGCTTAGTCATCGGGATTTTCTCCGTAGTAAATCTTGGTGTTGTAATAGGCGCGCTCGTTCTCTGGGCGATGTAGACGGCAGGGGTCATTTTGGTTGACGGGTTCAGCGCGATTGACCGTGAGTTGAATCGGCTTGGGATCATAGTTTGGATTGGGATCGAGCGGGTGTTGCACCGTGCTTAGGCAGACAATGCAGTCCATTTCAAAGCGCAGCGAAACCGAGTTGCCAGCGGTTGAGTTGTGGGGAACATAGTTCATTTTTCCCGAATCATCCACGGAGAGTTTGCTAAACCAGTTAATGGTGGGCATGATGTCGCGCTCATCCAATCCCCATTTGCCCAGTTCGTTCAAAAGGCTGTCATGGCCGTTTTTGTAATAGTCGTTATGGGCGCTTTGGTAGGATTTTTTACCGTATTTTTGGCGCACCAGTTCGGCATTGGAGATGCCGCCAAGCGGATCATGCCAGCCGCAGCTGTCTTCAATAATCGAGCACATGACGCGTCCCATATCGCTGAAACACATATTCGGATGGGTTAAAAAAGCGGTCTTTTGTGCTTTGAGGGTATCGGGCATATTGTAGCGTTCGCTTTTGACTTCCAGGTTGTTCATCAGCATCGCGACATTGGCGCCGCCTTGTAAATCGGTCAAGGTGAGTAGGGTGCCGCGTCGAATCACACCTGACCAATGGGCGCCGCCGGGTAGTTGTTCTTGCCATAAAAAATGACCAGGCCTGGGGGCTTTTGCCTTGAAATTTAGCTTAGTGGGCATGATTTTTCTCCTGTGATTGGGATTGTTGAGGGGTGTAAATGGGCGGCAAAGCGGAGTTGGTTAAATAGAGCTTGCCGGTTTTTACGCCGCGGTTTGACAGTATTTTTTGACTAATGTCATTTAAATCTTGAGCGGGGCCTTGCATCAAATTCACTTCCAAGGTGTGGTGATTCATCAGTTGAATTTGCGTGGAGGAAATAATTTCAGCGACAAATTGATGTTTCAGTTGATTGAGTTTGAGTTGTAACCCGGGCACCGCATGGTCATAAACCAGCGTGAGCGTGCCGGCCATAATGTCGTTGGTGTAATCTTGTTGAAAGGCAGCAACTTCTTTTTGAATGATTTCGGTTAATAATGCCGAACGGTTAGGGAAGCCGCGATCAATCACCAGTTGATCTAAGCTAGCAAGGACTTCGGCCGGTAGCGACGCACTGGTTCTGACTAGGTGTGGGATTGGCGTCGTCATTAGAAAATGTCCGGTACTTGCGCATTCACCGGCACGAGGCGAACCATGCTCAGTTTTGCTTCAAGATCAACTTCAACTTGCGGTGGATGTACTAAACGGTGTAGGTATTCTTTGGTGGCCAAAAAAGCGGGATCAAGCAATGTGTTGGCTTGGCGCGGTCTGGGTAACGGCACTGACACGATTTCATGTACGCGACCCGGGTTAGCATCCAATACTAGAATGCGGTCTGCCAGGTAAATGGCTTCGTCAAGGTCGTGGGTAATAAAAAAAATGGTAATGTCGATGTTTTGCCAAATTTCTAAGAGATACTGCTGCATCTTGAGACGATTCTGTGGATCAAGCGCGGCAAAGGGTTCATCCATTAACAGCACCTTGGGTTGATTGGCCAGGGCGCGAATAATCGCTACGCGTTGTTTCATACCGCCAGACAATTGATGTGGATAGGCATCGGCAAATTTTTCTAAGCCAACCAGGTCAATCCATTGCAGGGCTTCGGATTCGGCGGTGTTTTTGGAATGACCGCCTTGGGTCAGACCAAACATGACGTTTTCTTTGACCGACATCCATGGAAAGAGTGAGTAGCTTTGAAACACCATGCCTCTGTCCGAGCCAGGGCCCTCAACGGGTTGGCCTTCCACTTGAATTTGGCCGACATCAATGGTTTCTAATCCGGCAATCATGCGTGCTAAAGTGGATTTGCCACAACCGGAGGGGCCAACCACACAGATCAATTCACGCTTATAAGCATTGAACTCAATGTCTTCTAACACCTTATTTTTCTGACCTTTGTGGTGGAAAGATTTGCCCAGGCCTGAAATTTCAAGCACTTTGGGACGCTGTAAAATGCGACGGTTGCGGTCTGAGATGGCATTGGTTTGCCAAGTTGTTAAAGGGTGGGGGGCGAGCGTCATCAGCAAACTCCTTAATGAGCGGCGTTGTGCCAAGGGAAAAAACGTTTCCCGAGTTTGGCAAGAATTAAATCGGTGATTAGGCCAATCAGTCCAATAATTAAAATGGCGGCAAAGACATTATCAAAATTCTTGTAGCGTGCCTGTTGGGTGATAAACCAGGTAATGCCAGAGCTGGTGCCAATCAATTCGGCGACGATTAAGTAGGTCCAAGCCCAACCCAGCAGAATGCGCATATCGCGATAAAGGTCGGGCAGTGCACCGGGAATAATAACACGACGAATTAACGAGAAGCCCTTGCAGCCAAGCGTTAGGGACGCTTCGATAATCGCCATGTTGAGTTTTCGGGTGGTGTTGGCGGTGATCAGGATCATTTGGAAAAAGGTGCCGATAAAAATAATGGCGATTTTGGGGGCGTCATAAATCCCCAAAATGGCAACCGCTAGAGCGCCAAAAGCGGGCGCGGGTAGATAGCGAAAGAATTCGGTAAAGGGTTCAATTAATTTGGAGGTAGCATCATAGGTGCCCGCCAATATGCCTAACGGTAAGCCAAACAGCATTGACCAAAAAAAGCCCCATGCAATAATTTGGATAGAGTGGCCGAGGCTTTCATGGAACCATGGTTCATTACTGCGTTTGGGTGGGGTTTTAAAGGCCGTGTAAAGCGCTGTTAGCACTTGGTGAGGCGCTGGGAGATAGACTGGATTCGCCGGATTGCCCTGTGGCAGATTGAGTTCAGGGTTTTGTTGCTGTTTGGCAATGAGGTTGTCGATTTCACGTTGATAAATGTCTTTATCAATCAACGTGCCTTCCCGAAAATAGGACACATCGCCCGGGTCGGTAATTTCAACTTGCGGATGCCACACAAAGGGGACATAGCTGAAAATAGACCAAAGCAGTATCGGAATGGCAAAGCTGGCGAAGGTGAGCCAGCGTTTTGATCGGTTGTCGAGTTCAACGCGCGGGGTTGTCCAAGCGGTTGGAAATAGAGCCATCGGTAGCATCCTTGATTCGTGATGAATAAGCAAATCGAAATCGTATTACGTTTTAATTTAAACGTAATAAAGCAATGGATGTACCAATATTAAAAACCGTTATAATTCAAATTGTTAATGAATTTTAAAGGTATTTAGAAATGAAGTTGATTTAAAGTGGTGCGGATTTGGGCGTTATTGGTGTGATTGTGGTAGTGCCGGTTACCACCAGCTTTCCAGCTGAATACCCGTAAAGAATCCTTGGCGATCCGCACCATAAACGCCGCTGGTGCCGCCCGCTAATCCGGCTTGTTGGGCAGCGAGATTCCAGTCACCATAGGTGGTATAAAGTCGCAAAGCCGGTCTTTGCCAAAAGCCGGGATTGGGTTTCCACTGTAATGCCAAGGTGACTTTATTGAGGGTGCGCGTGTTTTCATTGTCGGGGCTGACTTGGTCATGACCGACTTCGGCGGCGACGCTATAGTGTTGGCTCAAGAAGTGAACACCGCGGAACCCTAAAGAACGCCATTCCGATTGTTGATCGGTTTTTTCATAAACCAGTGTTGAAAACAGCGCATTTTTTGGGGTGATTTCAAACAAGCTTTCGCCAATCAATCGCGTGGTTTTGCCTTGCCCACCACTCATGTCTAGGTTCGCGCCGAGGCCTTCGCCATATTGCGCGGTAATTTTAAAAAAGTTGTCTTTCTGAAAAGCATAATGAACTTGTGCGTGGAGTTGCAGCCCGGAATCGGTGCCTGTTTGATCGGCTGATTGCTGTTCAATCCCCAAGTTGAGTTTGCCTTGGGCGCTCAAGGGAATGTCATAAAGTTGAATGTCGTGACTTTGAAGGGTTTTGCCATTGTCGAGTTCATTGGTTTTATAGGCATAGGCCAGTTGGCTATTACCGAGTTTAAAATCTTCAATGCCGATTCCGGTACCATTGTTTGCCCAATAGAAAAAGTCGCTGATATGAATATCTTTACGTCGGTAATAGCGTTTGCCAAGCCAAAGCTTGCTGCCGTTAAAAGCACTTTGCGCCGTGGTGTTTTGGGCTTCAATCATGTATTGATTCCATTCGGCATCATATTGCGATAAATCTTGTTGGTCGGCAAAATAGATTTGCCCCATAACTCGGGCTTTGACAGTGTAATTTGCATTGATGACCTGACTGTTTTCAATCGCCATTTCGCCGTAGTGATCGCATTCATTCCCCAGCCGGTATTTGGTTTTGGCACCGGGCAATTGCAAGCAACTGGCTTGGTTGTTAAAGTTGCTCCCCACTCTAAAATAACCAAAATGATGCCATTCTGCTTGTGCGATGGTGCTGGTTAACAAGAGTGGAATGACTAAAAAAATGCCCAGGCCTGGGCGAATTTGTAAGGATTTGTTGTGGTGGGGGTGCATTGATGTTGTCATTTTTATTCTTCTCGTTTAAAGAGGGACTACTCTGGAGAGGGTTGAATATTTTCATAAAAAAAGTAGCGGTTTTTCCCTGTGTTTTTGGCTGCATACATGGCATCATCCGCTTGGCGTAATAATTCATCAAAACTAATCGGGCGAGATTGAGGATAAAACGATACGCCAATACTGGCAGTGACTTCAAGCTGCTCAGAAATGCCATTTTTTTCACAAGGAATGGATAAGTGCAGATCGGTATGCAGTCTTTCCAGTATGGGAATAATTTCTTGTTTGGATTTTAGGTCGGCAATCGCAATCACAAATTCATCCCCCCCTAGTCTGGCCACAATATCTTCTTTTCGTATCAGTGCGGCTTTCAGTGGGTGGGCAATATCGATTAATACTTGGTCACCGGCTTCATGTCCAAGGTTGTCGTTCACTTCCTTAAAACCATCTAAGTCTAAATAGAGAAGTGCCATGAGATGATTATTGCGGTCACAGCGGTGCATAACGGTTTGGATTAGTTCGTTAAACAGATAGCGGTTAGGCAGTCCGGTTAAGCTGTCGTGTTTGGCGCTGTGCTCCAGCGCTTGCTTGCTGAGAATGTTTTCGGTGACGTCCCAGAGGATACCTTGAATACCAATGATTTGTTGATTGAAATCGAAAATGGGCAGTTTTATGATTTCAAGATATTGAGGTTGCGGATGATTATTTGTTTGCCCTGTCGAGGAAAGGGATTTTGTTTTATGGAGCGGGGTTCGTGTTTCAATTAAATGCTGATCTTCATCTTGACATTCTTTTGCCCATGCAGTCGGTACGATTTGGTAAAAGTTTTGCCCGACTAAACTTTCCGGAGATTGTTGTAGATAGGCTGAAAAGGCTTTATTCGCAAAGGTGAAGCGACCTTCTAGGTCAAGGCGATAAATAAAGAAAGGGATGGCATTGACCAGTGACAACAATAGTTGTTTGGTTTCATTGAGTTGGTGAATAAGCTGGTCAAGTTCGGTAATGTCATGACCAATCCCTAATATACCGATCACTTGATTGTCATCTGAAACCAGCGGTACTTTGGTGGCTTCAAACAATCCTGTGTAACCATTGCTCGCAAAGGTTAGCTGTACCTTATTGCGAACCGCTTTGCCCGCCATCATGGCGTGACGGTCATGCTCTCTGAAAGAATCGGCCAGTTCCTGATCAACAAAATCATAGTCGGTGTTGCCTATAATTTTCTCTTTTTTTGCACCAAAAAACTGTTCAAATTTTGAGTTACATAATAAATAGCGCCCTTCATTGTCTTTTAACCAAAGCAGGTCGGGAATGGTTTCAATTATTAGTTTGTTGATACGATGCGCATGTTTAAGTTCTTGTTGTGCTTGGATGCGGTCACTGATATCGGATATGGTGCCAATCATACGAACCGGTTTGCCATTTTGAGTGCGCTTGACAACAATGCCACGATCATGCACCCAGAGTATTTGGCCATCATCACAGATCATGCGATGTTCGCTGTCAAAGCGGTGTGTCTTCCCTTGAATGTATTGTTCCATGTTGTCTAATACCATTTGGTAATCGTCAGGATGTAAGCGGTTTTTCCAATCGGTTACGTTATCAACATTTGCTTCTGGTGGGCATTTTAAAAGCTTTTTCCATTGAGGGGAATAATAGACAGTTCCTGTCTCGATTTGCCAATCCCATAAACCATCTCCGCTGCCATCAACCGCAAATTTCCAGCGGAATTCACTTTCTTCAAGAGCGGCTTTTGAGGCTTTAATAGCTTGAAGCATGGTATTGATGGTTTGGCTGAGTTGGGTCATTTCCCGTGGCCCCGATACTTCAATTTCTTGGGTGGGGATGCCGGTTTCATCGGTTTGTTCGATCAGTGAAATGGTTTTAGAAAGGGGTTTTAATAAAAAGTCTCTTATTGTCACAAACAGCAATAGGGTTAATGAAAAAACAATAATGAGCATATTGATGGCACTGTCTACTAACAGTGTATTATGCGCTTGTTCTATTTTTTGATTTGAGACATAAAGGGTGATGTCGCCAATAACATCACCGGAGTCGGAATAGATTTTGTGAATATCAGAAAAATAGCTGTTATTGAGTGCATGTGTTTGGTTTGGGTTGTTGGGGTCGTATTCGATGAATTGATTTGGCTGAATTTGAACAAAACCGGTTTTATAATCACGCTGGTCATTGATTTCTGCCATTTTATGGTCAGAAACGATAATCGCCAGTAAGTCTTTATGTTGAGTTTCATTTTTAACTAACGTTTCGTATTCGGCAACTGCATAAGACTCTATAAAAGGGCTGAGGTTTTTTGCTAATGATTTGGCAGTATGATGGGCATCGGTTTTGAGTTCGGTGGTTAAACGCTCGGTGATTTGAATGTGGCTAATGGCTAAATGAATCGACAAGACCAGCATGACGGTGGCAATAATGATACTGCCCAAGGTGACATAAAGAGAGTGTTTCATGAGTCGTTGTTTTAGCATAAATTACGGCTCTTGAGGGTTGATGCCCAGCACATTCCGCTGAATGATTGGGCGTTTTTGGTGGATGTTATCTGCCGAAATGGCCAGGATGGGCAATTGTTGTATTTTGGGTATACTCTGTCCTTTTAGGTAATTATCCAGAGTGGCAACGGCTTTTTCGCCAATCAAATAAGGCTGTTGCATAGCTGCCCCGACAATGACTTGTTGCGGAATCAGGGTTAAAAATTCGGGTTCAGCATCAAAGCAGATGAGTAGGATGTCGTCTGTTTTGTTGGCATCTGAAATGGCGTCGAGCGCGGCTTGATAGCGATTAGAGCCTTGTAACCAAATAGCTCTGAGATGAGGGTGTTGTTTGATAATCTGACGAGCATAGTCATAGGTTTCTTGGTAAGAAAAGGTTATCTGTTGTTTGAGCGCGACATTTTTAATTTGGTGTTCCGACAGTGCTCGCAAAAAACCGCTAGTTCGCGCTCGGCCATTGGCTCGCTTTTGGGGGATGGCAATAATTCCGACACCACCGTCTTGCCAATTTTTGGCTTTCATTTTCCGGGCGAGAATTTGTCCGAGTTCATAAGCACCGGTTTCATTATCTGAGCCAATATAGCTGACATACTGATCGCTATCGGCACCAATGTCAGCAATCACCACCGGGATATTGGATTGATTGGCCAGCTTTAATAAGGTCGCGGCCGCAAAGGAGGTGGTGGGCGATAGAATCAATCCGACAACCGATTGATTGATGGCTTGTATTGTGTGTTTTAGTTCGAGTTTTGCTTGATTTTCAGAGCTATATACGATCAATTCATAGCCGAGTTCTGTGGCAGATTGTTCGACGCCGCGCGCCATAATGTCCCAAAAGGGAATGCGGCTGTCTGAAACAATATAGGCTATTTTTGGGGCGGAGGCGTTTGAATTCTCAGCCGCATGAGCGGTTTGATGCGTTAGCGTCGTAAACAATAGGTAAGTTAATAACAGGGCTAGTGGGTTGAGTCGCAACATAAATTGATCCTTGCTGTATAAGTCAGTTATCAATATTGGGTTTCTAGAAGGCATGGGTCTATTTTATGTGGTGTTATTCTTTGGAGTGTTGGTAATTCTCTTTAAAAATTGATTTGCATAAACTTATGGGGAGCATTTTGCTACAAAAATGCCCAGGTCTGGCCAATTTTATTGGTTTTATAGTTCATAAAGCCAATAAAACTGGAAGCTCGAAACCACAATGGTATTGTTGAAAATGTCTGGTGAACTGCGGCTGTATAAGTCTATCAACTCTCCTTTTTCATAGACACCCCAGCTGGCGATTTCGTCTAGGTCAAGTTGCTGTGGGGTTTGACTGAAATTGGCAACCACTAACACGCGATTAGAAGGGTGTTGTGGGCTGTAGCGGCTGATGACAAATAAGTTGGGGTTTTTAACCGGAACCAGTTCTCGGTTGTTAAAGTCGGCAAATACGGGAATGTCTTTGCGAACCGCAATCATTTTTTTAATACCATTGAAAAGGGTATATTCAACGGTTCCGGTATGGTGCCGTTTTTCGGCTTTGTCCCAATCAATGTTAGGACGGTGAACCCAGCGGTTATCATCCATTTTATGGGGGTCTGATAGGTAAGCATCGTCATTAAGGGTGCCGATTTCATCACCATAATAGAGGAGTGGGATGCCGCCGAAGGATAAGATCATGCTGTGAAGTAATAGAATGATTTTGGTGGCATGATCCATGGCTTCAATGTCACCTGTTTCAATGGCATATTGTAGGCCGACTAAGGAGGCTAAAGAACCGGAAATCCGGGCATCTCCGGTTTTGGGGTTTTCGCCAAATCGAAGTCCTTTGGCATGGGAGTCATCAAAGGCGCCTGTAAAATAGTCAACCAAAAATCGTCGGTGTGAATTCGGGTCGTAACCGGCAAGTATGATGTCTTTGTCGTCAAACCCTAGGCCAATATCGTCATGGCAGCGAATATAATTAAGCCAGGTTGCACGCTCGAGTTTGTCGGGCAGGCTTTTGATGCCCTGGGTAAGTAGTTTGGCGTTTTTGGTGGCAACCGCATCCCACAGCAATGCCATAAAGGTGGCATTGTAGGCAATTTCACATTCTTTGGCGACGATGGCGTCTTCGCCAAAATATTTGGTGACTTCATTCGGGGCAACAATGGCTTCGGCAATAAACAGTACGCCGGGTGCAGTCACTTGGCAACAGTCTTTAAATAATTGCAGAATCAAATGCGCTTCGTGTTCATTCTGGCAGATGCTGCCAATTTTTTTCCATAAAAATGCAACGGCATCTAAGCGAACTATGTCGGCTCCCAAATTGGCCCAGTAAAGAATAATGTCGAGCATTTCAATAAAGACCGCAGGATTGGTATAGTTTAGATCCCATTGGTATTGGTTAAAGACGGTCATGACCCAGCGTTGCATGGTGTCGTCCCAGGTAAAGTTGCCGGGGGCTTGCTGTGGGAAAATTTCTAGCATGCTTTGTTCAAACATGTCCGGGATGTTTCGGTCTTTGAAAGTGTAATAATAGTCTTGATAGACAGGGTCACCTGCACGGGCTTTTTGTGCCCATTCATGTTCATCTGAGGTGTGGTTTAGTACCACATCTAGCGCTAACAGCATATCTCTCTGGCGCATATCGTGTGATAGGTTTTTGAGATCTCCCAAACTCCCTGCCCGTTCGTCTATGGCTCGAAAATCACTAACGGCATAGCCGCCATCACTTTTGGTTTTGGGACATTGCATAATTGGCATGACATGAACCATATTGACCCCGAGTTCTTGTAGATAGCAAAGGTGGCTTTTCATGTCATTAAGATCTTTGGCAAAACCATTGGCGTACAGTGCCATACCGACCCATTTTTGGTGAATAAACCAGTTGTAGTCTTTTTCCCGAGCGGTATCTAGGTCTTTTAGATGGTCCGGGCGCTTAATATATTTGCGAGCCATGGTTTCGACTAGGTTTAATGCCTGTTGGTTGAAGTCTGGTCGATGTCCATAGAGCTTTTCAAATAAAGAGTGAATGGCGTAAAAGTTTGCGCCTAACCGAGTATAGAAGTGGCGTAAATCTTGTGCGGATATATCGGGTTGGATTTGATCTAAAATATCATTTAGCAATGTATGTGAAACTTGCTCGTACATAGGTGACCTTATGGATTATTTGTTTTTAAAGTGCGCTGTTTGAAAGGTTTTGTAAAGCTTTGGATCAGTTGAAATAGCACCTCGAATGCCAATGATTTGACTGGCAAAGGCTTGTGCAATCTTCAACGTTTCTTCTATTGGCCAGTTGGAAATTAGACCATGGATATAGATCGCTGTAAAGGCATCTCCGGCACCTACGGTATCGATTATCTTGTTAATTTTGGGTGGGGTGTGTTCAAAAAAATGGCCGTCTTGGGTTAATACAATTGTACCTGCCTCACCGCGGGTAACAATCAATTGGGCGTTTGGAAATTGCTGTTGAAAATCGAGCATAGCGTTTTTGATGAGTGGATTGCTAAACCCGAGCTGGTGCAGTTCGTGATGGTTGAGTTTGATCCAACGAGCGCTTTCCATCCATTTCAAAAGGGATGCTTTTTGCCACCAAGGTTCGCGAAGATTGACATCCATAAATAGTTGGTATTGTCCGTTGGCAACGAGGGTTTCAAAGGATTGGCGAGAATGCGGGTGTCTGAGTGCAAGCGAACCATGATAGAAAAGGCCTTGTTGAGGGCGTTCAGGCATGGGCGAATTGTCAATAAAATCATAGGCGCTGTCGGGACAAATATCATAATGGGGTTCGCCATCTATGATTTTAATTTTGACCTGGCCAGTAGGATGTTTGGCATCGGTTTGGAGGCTTTCGGTGGTCATTCCCCATTGGCAGGCCTGGTCAATTATTTGTTTGCCAAGGACATCTTGCCCGACTTTGGTAATAAAATAAGGGGCATCGCCAAGTGCCTGTAAATGCCAAGCAATATTAAAGGGGGCGCCGCCCAAAACCTGTTCGCCAGAATCAAAACAGTCAAAAAGGGCTTCACCAAAAATAATGGGTTTAGCAGTTGACGTCATAGTGAACTCCGAGGGATTTTAGTTGGGGTCGAAAGTTTGGGAAATAGTGCCAAACACCTTGTAAGATGCCAGCAGCATAGTTGCCATTATCAGTTGGGGTTGCGTGCGCTAAGTAGAGTTGGTTGCTTGTTTGTGACTGTTGCGCAAGTTGGCAGGCTTGTTGTTGTATTTCAGGGCTGGCGTTACCAACCAAAACGGCAGGAATGGGACTGGCTAATACGGCTAGATCATTGCCGCTGTCACCGGCAAATAGGGTTTCGGTATGGGTTACGCCGAGTTGGTTTTGAAGGTGTTCAATGGCATGGCGTTTGGTGGCGTTGGCCGGCAGGATATCCAGTAGGCCGATGGCTTTTGCTTCATCAATACTCCAAATAAGATTGGCGTTGATATGGTGATGCTCTAAAATCGACTGGATTTGTCTGAACAAGTTTTCCTGGTCAGTATCGAGTGGGATGTAATAGCTGAGTTTGTGGGTGTTTTGCTTACTGGCTTCTTGTCGTTTGAGTGTCTGAATCTCAGTCAGTAACGTATGAATATCGTCCGCATCATAATCTCGCCAGGCCTGGTTCATTTCCGCTAACCATTTCGGCATTTCATGCCATTGCTGAGCTTTAAGCTGATAAAGTTTGCTCCCGACGTCAGAAATAACATAGTCTGGCTCCGGCAGTTGATAGTGTTGAATCGCTTCTTTAATCAAGTCCTTGTGTCGTCCGGTTACATAAACCAAGGAGACATCAGCGGATTTGCAAAAGGCTTTAAAGTTTTCTCTGGCGTTGGGGGGTTCTATTGCTTCCCCGTTGGGGATTAGGGTTCGATCTAGGTCTGTGCAGAGCAGTAAATGAGGTGGCATCTAGCGATTATCCTTTAGGTTGGTGGAACACATTGATCAAAAAAATCATAATGCGCCAAAGCTTCCAAAATACCTTCTTCAAATGGAGCTTTAGAAAAATAGATACGTTCGCTGTCAACCAATTGGCTGAGATCTTGGGTTCGGTTTGCGACAACGGCAGCCAAAGCATTGCCGCGCATCATATCCTCATCTGATCCCGCGCCACCAGCGACAAAGGTTTTTTCGAGAGGAATTTGCCAGCGGTCGACAACATAACGCAATGCGGTTCCTTTTGAAGCGCGAATGGGTAAGATATCCAAATACTGATCAAAAGAAAGCTGTACATTGACGGCTTGTTCTTCCCAGTGTAATTGTTGCTTAATCGTTTCTAAATCTGCTTGGTTTGTGTCGATTAAGTAGCTTAATTTAAAACGATTTTGTTCTTCTTTGGCTTGTTTGGTTATGCCTGGGTATGGGTCGAGTAAACGGCGAATTTTATGGGGTGCCCAATGGTAGTCTATATGTTTTTCCCAAGCGCTGTCGAATGTGAGTTTGGGCGCATAATGAATTTCTGTGCCGCTACTGGTAATCAAGACATCCGGTTCTGGAATGCCATGTTTTTTTAACAAAGTGAGCGCCGAGTCTAAGCGTCTGCCCGTGGCAATTATAAACAGGGTTTTTTTACGGTGTTCTTTTAAGAGGGTTAGGAGGCGATTTAATGCGTCTGAATTGCCCATTAAGTTTTGATCCAAACTGCTGACAAAAGCGCGATCATAATAGAGCGCTTGGCGTCTTGATAGGTGTGACGTTTCCAGTCGCTTATTGTCTTTGATTAATGGATGAATGAGTTCTAAATAACGCGTGGCGTGAGCTTCCCAGGCGTAATGTTTAAAAACACCTTTTAAACCATTTTGAATGTAGTTCTTTTTTAAATCAGGGTTTTCAAGTAGCTTAACTACGGCGTCTCCGATGGATGTTGGGTTTAAAGGATCGATTAAAATTCCATTTTGACAATTGCTAATGATATCCGTCGGACCGCCGTCTTCGGTGGCTACCAATGGCAAGCCAGAAGCGGCTGCTTCAATAAGGGTTAGGCCAAAAGGTTCGGTTAGTGCAGGGTTAACAAAGACCCCACCAGAGGCGGCGGCAATCCGATAAATATCAGCAACTTGGCTTCTTTGATGGTGTTTGGGAAGAGCCACTTTTCCATAAAGATCAAAGCGGTCAATCGTTACTAATAGCTGATGAAAAACTTCTTGAGCACCGTCTTCTAAATCATCTATATCCTCACGATTACCGGCGATAATGACTAGATTAGCGATATTTTGTAGGGTTGGTGATAGACCGTAAGCGGTAATCAGCGCACCAATATTTTTCCGCGCATCGGGTCGAGAGAGTGCCAAAATAATCGGTTTATTGGGCGTTTTTAGGTGTTGTGTTAGCTGTTGAAATAATTCTGAATTGAGTTCACCGCCGCTTGGTGGGTGAAATTGCTTTAAATCGGTGCCAGGGGGTAAGACCTGCATTTGTTGTGGTTGATAATAATCATACAGTTCATATTGTTCTTGAATTTCTTGATGGGTACTGGTAATTACAATTTGGGCACTGGCTAGGGTTTCTTCTTCGGCGTCAATTCGCCTTGTCATTTGGTAGGTGTTTTCAATGTCGGCTGCACTCAGCCCTTTGGCAAGTAAACGTGCTCTTTTAACGCGGCCGAGTGAATGTCCCGTATGAACCAGCGGGATAGCAAGCTGGTTAGCAAGGTGGTAGCCAACATAACCTGCATCAGCATAATGACTATGGAGTAAATCAGGATAGTCATCTTCTTGTTGAAAAAAATTGACCATATTATCAGCAAAAGTATCAAGGTGATCCCAAAGCTGTTCTTTGGGGAGGTATTGGTCAGGGCCGGCGTCTATACGAATAATATTAAGTTTGTCAGACAGTTTTTCTTTAGGTTGTGCATAATCATTTGAAATGGATGGATCCTGAATACGACGGGTAAATAAATTGATTTTTGCAACATTAGGTTGTTTGGCAAGTGCTTGTGCAAGCTCTAAAACATATAAAGTCTGTCCGCCCGTATCGGCATCACGTCCCAGTTCTAAGTCATGACCGCGTATCAACCCATGAACCGTAATTAAAGCAATATAAATATCATTTTTGTTATTTTGCATTGTTGATCAACTTATGGTTATTAACGTTGTAATAAAAATTGCCCAAATTCAGAGTGTTGATGATTGTATTATTTTTGTTGAGTTTGTGTCGTTTGATTTTACAAGAGTGGTTCTGGAAAACAAGAGCCGTTACCTTTTAATAAAAGAAATCTGAAGTAGAAAGGTTAATATAGACATCACTCTACGCCCAAAGGATTAGATGGATTCGAATAAATTCATCAACTTAGTCAATCGCAACAAAAAGAATTCAAAAAACCTTCAAAAAACCCCAAAAAAAGTCTTGCAAAAAAAGCGGTTGCGGTTAGAATACGCATCTCTTTGAAACACAGCGCAACTAAAGCAGCCAAAGCGGCTAAGCAAGCGAGGGTTTAAAAGAGATTTCTTGGTAGAGATTGAAAGATAAACGCCAAGAAAAAAGCCAAAAAAAGTCTTGACTACTGAGGTGGGAAACGATTAGAATACGCGGCTTACTCAGTACCAATGCCAAGGCAAACAGGCTGAGAA
>Ga0210038_1000329_pt1 | contig 31681 bp, 27 predicted proteins | sample CryGeyCG2114_020_FD_183970 | JGI IMG/M metagenome (GOLD analysis project Ga0210038, IMG submission 183970) | Groundwater microbial communities from aquifer - Crystal Geyser CG15_big_fil_post_rev_8/21/14_0.20 (SPAdes) (version 2) | ecosystem: Environmental > Aquatic > Deep subsurface >... | reverse complement strand
CAAAATTGGCAGGAGCGTTAATTAAAATATCTTCAGTTAAATTTGAACCAGAGACCGTAAATGATTTTTCAGGTGATGGACCAGTGCCGGTGATGTAATTCATTCCTGTTAATGGACCACTTACTAAAATTGTTGGAGATAATGAAGCAATTGGAGAATAAGTCCCAAAAGGAACGTAGGCACTTAAGGCTGTAGCTTCAGGACCAGGATAGCATAAACCTTTGTTATCTAATAAATCGTTGCCTCCATAAGTAAAATCGGTTGCTAAAAATACCCCTGCATTAGCTGCTACACCATCTTTTCTGTAATAGTATGAATCTAAATGTTCCCAAGCAGTCCCTGTTCCATCTACGTTATCCTCACCAAATCGGTCTATTATATTCATCACATTGTTAACCAATTGAAAAGCGTCATCGCCATTGTCATTTATGTTAGAATTGACAATGAAATTAGTATTAATTCCGAATTCTGTATTTAAAGCAGCTTCGTTATTTGTAATGTATGCAAAAGTATCCGTAAGGGTTCCTAAAGCAGAAATATCCATAGTGCTTGATGTAAACCCACCACCATTTGATTGTCTAACAAGAGACCACCCCGTTAAATCAACAGTGCCATCTATATAGATTTCTACAGTCCGTCCAAATTGACTCGGACAAGGAGAATCAACATAACCTGTTATAACAACCGATTGTCCAAAAGACAAGGTTGTAATTAAAGTAAAGAGTAAAAAGTAGATTTTTTTCATATCGATAAAGTTTTAAATATTTTTTGGTTTGATAAAATTACACTTATTTTTTTTAAATTGCCGGGGTTTTTGATATTTTTTTTAATCTTTAACATTAACTTAATATAATGTGATGGTTTGCAAATGTGAATGTTAACAAATTATCAATTTTTAATAAGCTAAATATGAAGTCCTTTTTTATGTTTAATTTTGACCTAAAATAGAAAAAACCCATGAAAAAAGGTGAAATTAAAATTCTTTTGGTTGACGATGAGCCGGATGTGTTAGAAATTGTAGGCTACAATTTAAAGAACGAAGGCTATCAAGTAAAAACCGCCAAAAATGGTTTAGACGCTTTAAAATCGGCTAAAAAGCATTTGCCACAACTTATTTTACTCGACGTGATGATGCCCGAAATGGACGGCATTGAAGCCTGTGAAAAACTACGCGCCATAAAGGGTTTAGAAGATGTTTTAATTGTCTTTTTTACGGCGCGTGGCGAAGATTATTCACAAATGGCAGGCTTTGAAGCCGGTGCGGATGATTACATTACAAAGCCCGTAAAACCTAAGGTATTGGTGAGTAAAGTCAAAGCGCTTTTGCGAAGACTCAACAAAAATGAAGCCCCGCGGTTTATTCAAATTGGCAATATTCAAATTTTTAAAGACGACTATTATATTTTAAAAAATAATATTCAAATTAATTTACCTAAAAAGGAATTTGAATTGTTTGTGTTGCTCACCTCAAATCCGGGAACGGTTTTTAAACGGGAGTTTATTTTAGAGCGTGTTTGGGGTAACGATGTGGTTGTTGGCGACCGCACTATTGATGTTCACATTCGCAAATTGCGCGAAAAAATTGGCGACCACTATTTTAAAACCATTAAAGGGGTTGGTTATAAATTTGTTTTAAGCGATGAGCGTGATTAAATCCACCTATAAATTTGCCATCATTTTGGCATTAATATTGAGTTTAACGGTTGCATTACTTCAATTTATATTAAATAGTTATTTTAGTATAGATGAATCGGTTTGGCAATTTTTGATATTCTTTGTGGTTTTTTTACTAATTTCTTTGGTGATAATCCAAAATCGCGTTCAGCAGTTCATTTATAAAAAAGTACAAAAAATTTATGATGATGTTTCTTTGTTAGATGTTAGCGACCTCGCTAAAAAGCCTATTAGCTCTGATATGGATGCGCTTTCTAAAAAGGTAAATGAATTTGCCGAAGGAAAACGCCTAGAAATTGAAACGCTACAAATGCGCGAAACCTACCGAAGGGAGTTTTTAGGCAATATTTCGCACGAACTTAAAACACCACTGTTTACCATTCAGGGCTATATTTTAACGCTCTTAGAAGGCGCCGTTAAAAACAAAGAATTGCGTACAAAATATTTAAAACGTGCCGATAAAGGTGTGGAGCGATTAATTTATATCATTAAAGATTTAGATATGATTACCAAGCTCGAAACCGGAAATTTAAGTCTAAAAATGGACCCCATTGACTTGGTAAGTTTAATTAAAAACAGCTTCGAATTGTTAGAAATTAAAGCCAAAAAACACAAGGTAAGCCTCACTTTCGATAAAAATTATGACACCCCAATTTTGGTAAAAGCCGATAAAGAGCGCCTAGAACAAGTGCTTTTAAATTTAATTATAAACTCTTTAAAATATGGCAAAAACGGTGGTTTAACAACGGTTTCAATAGCCGATTTTTCTAAAAATCAAGTGGTTGTTAATGTTAAAGATAACGGCGAAGGTATTAGCAAAGAACATTTACCCCGTCTTTTTGAACGTTTTTATCGCGTTGAGCAAAGTCGCTCTAGAAAAGAAGGCGGATCGGGTTTGGGCTTAGCCATTGTCAAGCATATTATCGAATCGCATAAACAACAAGTTTTTGTAAAAAGCACTATCGGCAAAGGTTCCACCTTCTCGTTTACCCTCGAAAAAGTGCTTTAGGTTTTCTATTCATCCCAAATCAGTTAAATGCGTTTTAGACAAGTTTTGGCAACAGGGTTTGTGTGCTTTTTACCGATTTATTTAAAAAATTTCAAGGCTTTTGCCAGGCGGTCTTTTTGAGGAATAGCCTCTATAAATCCGTTAAAATACTCAACTTTTTTTAAATCTTCCATTTTAAATTGCGTTTGTTTGGCAAAAGGGGCTATTTTATTTTGGGCTAAAAAGTTTGCCAAATAAACTTGCTCCGTTTGTCCGGGTGTGGGAATAAAAAAGGCTTTTTTGTGCATCACCGCTAAGTCCATTACCGTTGAATAACCCGAGCGCGCAATAACTATGGCGCTTTGCGCGATGGTTTTTTGCAAGGCTACTTGCAGCATAAAATTGACGATTTTAAGGCCATCTTTATCAAATTCTTTTTGAACGGCATCCACTTTTCCCTGAACCAACAAAACCCTTTTATCGGTATTTTTAAAGGCCTTTAACAGGATTTTTTCAAGCTGGCTTCTTTGCGGTTCGGGTCCCGACAACAAGAGCAGGTAATCGTAATTCACGGCCGACTGCTGGGTGATAAATCGGCTGAGTATTCCAATATATTTTACCTTGACGGAAGTGGATTTTGACAATTTACCGGCATATGTATTCTTTTCATCATCGGGTACCCAGCAGGCATCGTATTTTTTGATGATATTTTGATGAATTTTAGAAGTAAAATAGGTGAGAATGCCCGCTAAAACCCTTACCTGATGCGTTATATATACCGTTTTTACCTTTTTGTGGAAACATCCAAAACGATTGTCGGAGATAATTCCGTAAAGGTGCTCTTGCTTTACTAAGCGGTCAATTGCCAGTTGCTCTGCCTTGTAAGTCGCTTTAAACTTTTTGTAATTTAGCAATAAGTGCCCAATTAAAAAGCCTCCATTTTTTGGATAATCAATTGGATAACTGGGCAATTCAAAGCTTTTTAGATTTGGAAAAGTTTTTTGCAACAATAGCAAAGCTTCGCCATCGGAGGCGATGAGTGGTTCAAAGTTGTGTTCTAACAAGCTGTTGATAATGGGGATGCAGCGCGTGGCATGACCTAATCCCCAATTGAGGGGCGCAACAAGAATTTTTTTAGTCATGGCCTATTCTCGTAAAAATGCGGTGCAAATAGTTTATAAATCGCCGCCAATATCTTTGCGATAGTTCATTTTTTCGAAATGAATGTGCTCAATATGACGGTATGATTTTTTAAGCGCTTCTTTAAAATCGGTTCCAAAGGAAGTTACCGCTAAAACACGACCGCCATTGGTGACAATTTGATGGTTATTTGTGGAAGTGCCCGCGTGAAAAACCAGCGAATCAGATTGATGTTCTAAACCGGCAATCACATCTCCTTTTTTATAGGTTTCGGGATAGCCACCAGCAACCAACATCACTGTGGCAGCCGATTGTTTATCGATTTGCAAATCAAAAGTAGCCAGCTGTTGGTTGGCAGTAGCCTGAAAGAGCGCCACCAAATCAGCATTAATTCGCGGCAAAATGACTTCCGTTTCAGGGTCGCCTAAGCGCACGTTATATTCAATCACAAAAGGCTCATTGTTTACTTTTATTAATCCGATAAAAATAAAACCTACATAAGGAATGGCATCTTGTTTAAGTCCGTTTATTGTTGGTTTAATGATGCGTTCTTCAATTTTGTCAAGAAAGCTTTCGTCGGCAAAAGGAACGGGAGAAACTGCACCCATACCGCCTGTATTCAATCCTTTATCGCCTTCGCCAATGCGTTTATAATCTTTGGCATTGGGCAAGTTTAGATAGTTTTTGCCATCGGTTAACACAAAGCAGCTCATTTCAATACCGTCTAAAAATTCTTCAATTACGACTTTAGAGCTGGCATCGCCGAATTTTTTATCGGCAAGCATGGCTGATAATTCGGCTTTAGCTTGTTTTAAATCGTTTAAAATTACCACGCCTTTTCCGGCGGCAAGGCCATCGGCTTTTAGCACAAAAGGCGGATTTAAACCCTCTAAAAAACGGAACCCATCCGCTAAGGTTTTTAAGGTAAAACTTTGGTATTTTGCTGTAGGAATGTGATGGCGCATCATAAATTCTTTAGCAAATTCTTTGCTGCCTTCAAGTTGAGCTGCCATTTTTTGAGGGCCGATAACTTTGACCTTTTTCAAGGCACTATCGGCTAAAAAGAAATCGTGAATGCCTTTAACCAATGGATCTTCGGGACCGACAACAACCAAGGCAATTTTGTATTTTAAAACGGCTTGTTTAACTGCCTCAAAATTGATTGGGTTTAGCGCTAAATTTGTTCCTATTTGTTGTGTGCCGGCATTTCCGGGAGCAATAAAAAGTTTTGTTAATAGCTTGCTTTGCTTGAGTTTATAAGCTAAAGTATGTTCGCGACCTCCAGAGCCAAGTATGAGAATGTTCATAAATTAATAGGCGTTTTTTTCCCCTTTAAGGGCATTAAAAATGGTTTGGAAAATGATTTTTATGTCTAGAAAAAAGGACCAGTTTTCAATGTAAAACAAATCAAATTTTACACGATTTTGAATGTCTGAAATGGTTTCAATTTCACCTCTAAAACCCTTTATTTGAGCGAGACCCGTAATGCCGGGTTTAACAAAATAACGCACGGCATATTTATTGACAACAGATTTAAATTTTTCGCCTTGCGAAAGCATGTGTGGCCTAGGACCCACCACACTCATTTGTCCTAGAAAAACATTGATGAATTGCGGCAATTCGTCGATGCTTGTTTTTCGGATAAATTTTCCAATTTTGGTAATGCGGCTATCATTTTTTTCGGTTTGTTTTAACGCTTCAAAGTCATTTTGATGCATTGATCTAAACTTATAACAGTAAAATTGATGGCCGTTTAAACCTTCTCTAACTTGTTTAAAAAATAAAGGTCCTTTTGATTCTATTTTAATTAGAATCCAGAGTAAAGGGGTGAGCCATGATAAAACAGCGAGAATGATTAGGGTTGAAAAAAGGAGGTCGAACATTCGTTTAACCAAGCTTTCTAGAGGTTTTGCTAGTGGATTTTTTCGCAGTGTAACAATGGGAATGTAGTCATAATACTCAACTTGCGCTTCGTTGATAAAAAAGTTATCGGATTTAGGGGTGAATTTTAGCGTTTTATAATGCTCTTCAGAGAAATTAATAAATTTTCGAAGCTGATCTTTAGTCAGCTCTTCGAGCGAGCAATAAATTTCGTCAACCAAGTTGTTTGAAATAAAACTGAATGCCTGCTCTACGGTTCCGATATAGTATTTGTTTTTAAGGGTTTTATCGCTAAAAAAGCCCAAAAATTGGTAGCCAAATTCTGAGCGGCTTATAAAAAATTCTTTCAATTTTTTATCGTTTTTACTATTGCCAATAATCACAACTCTTCTAAAATTTCCACCGTGTCTTCGATAGATTTTTAGTGAAAAATAAAAGAATATAAGGCTTGCTAATAAGCCCAAAAACACGGTTGCTGCAATTTTTGAATGGGTATTAATGTTGAGTTGCTGCTGGGTTAGGGCGTAGTAGGAGAAATTTGCTAGGCTAAAAACGCTAAATTGCACAACCAGCCTAGCCATAAGTTTGGTAAAATCGGTAAACCGATAAGTTTGATAAAAATTGGTAATGTAAGCAATAATTAACCAGCTAAAATTAACGTAAAGAATGTGTAAAGTGTTTTCAATGATAGATTTATCAAAATACAAAATACTTAAATTTATAATAAGTATATGGATACTAATATTAATTAATCTTAGGTATTTTGAATATCTTCCTGGCGATGGCTTCATTTAAAGGCTAAAATTGTTGAAGTCAAAAATAAAGGTAATTATTTTGATTAGCTTAACAAAATAGGTTTTTTTAATAAGTTTTTTAAAGTTAATTCAAAATTTGGTAAAATGATATTGGGGTTATAGTTTTTTAAAATATAATCACGAGCATTTTTTCCTAGAAGTTTACAATAGTTGTTATTTGATTGAAGCAGTATAAATGAGTTTACTACCTCAGCTAAGTTGTTTTGTAAATAAATACCACCTTTAGACCGGTTTATAATTTTTGAGACCTCAGATTGGCTGTTACCTGTTATTAATGAGGGCTTTCCACTTGCCATCATCCCTAAAATTTTTGACGGCATTACGGTGTCTAAAACATCATCTTTTTGAAACAAGATGTGTAAATCGGCGCTACAAAGCAAGTCATTAAGTTGACCCAAAGGAATTGGATCGTAAAAAGAAACAAAATCAAAATTTTTCAATTTTGTTGACAACCAAGCTTTTTTAGCCCCTTGGCCTACAATACAGACTTCTATATTATTAATATTGGCCATTTTATTTAAAAAGTCGATAAAAAACAACCAATTTTGTTTATCGCCAATGTTTCCAGAGTATAAAATTTTAAATTTATTACTTTTAAAATAGGGATGGCTTTTATTAGAGATAGAATTAAAGTGATCTTGACTCACCCAATTTGGGAAATAATAAGTATTGCTCTTTGTTTTTGTTTTGAGTTTGTTAAGCATTGAAAGACTAATGGTGCTGACTAAATTGGAGCGGTTTAACAAATAGGATTCAATTTTGTGTAAGCCCTTAGTTAACCATCGATTTTTGTTATTTGACACACCTGTTTGAAGGGCGGCATCAAATTCAAAATCCTGAATGTGTGTCCATAATTTTGCTTTTAGACGTTTTTTTAAAAGCCAGCCTAATAATACGGTTGAAGTAAAAGGGACAACCGCAATAACTAAGTCGGTATGTTTAATTTTGAAACTGTTAATAAATGCCCCAAAAGAAAAGTCTATTAAATGAATTATTCGTTTTAAAAACGTTGGATTTTTTGGCACGTATTGTTTGTATCTATAAATAGTGATGTTATTTATTATTTCTTTGTAAAAAATAGGTTTGTTTTTATAGCTGTCTAAAACTTTCCATTGTGGATAATATGGAAAACCAGTTATAACATTAATTTTATATCCTTTTTCAGCCAAAAAAGTAAGCATTTGGGTTGAGTAAAGACCGATAGCAGTATCTTCAGGATAAAAATTAACGCCGATAAGAGTGATTGTTTTTTTCAATTAACAACAGGTTGAAATAGGCTATTGGTGTTACAAATTAGAGGGTTCCCTTTTTTTCAAAAATTTAGCAGGAGAACCAACATAAATATTACCTGCTTCTAAATTATTAAAAACACTACTGCGAGCGCCAACAATTGCGCCTCTGCCTACGGTTACGCCCGGAGCGATATAAACATCGGAGGCTAGCCAACATTCATCTTCAATTAAAATACTTTTAGCTCCAATATCAAAGCTGGTTTTGGTATAATCATGAAAACCTGTGTTAAAGTGCACATTATGAGCAACAGCAACATTATTGCCAATTGATATATTGCCTAGACTATAAAGAATACAATTTTCACCAATCCAAGAATAATCTCCAATAGAGACTTTCCATGGATAGGTGCATTTTACTGTTGATCTTATAAAAACACCTTTTCCAATATGCGCCCCAAACACTCTCAACAAAAATCTTCTCCAGCCATATAAAAATTGTGGCGACATAGCGAATAGTGTACCTTCGACAATCCACCAAATTTGTACAAATAATTTTGATTTTCCTCTAAAGTTTACAGGTGTTTTAAAATTCTTTAAATCTTGATACATTCGTTATTTTTTTTATACCAGTCGCAAGTTATTTTTGTGGCTACCTCTAAATTATAAGGCAATTTACCAACGAGGGTTTCAACTAAAGAAGTATCATAATCCATATTTGTTAAAAGATTATTTAATCTAAAAGATGAAAGGAGTGGGTTTTTAACACCTGCCTCTTTTAATAAATCTCCTAATAAAGAAACCAATTTTAAAATTGAAACAGGAATTGTTTTTACATTTTTTTGATGAAAGTTTTGAGAAATTAAATTAGACCAATTATTTAGTTCAATTGTTTCAAAATCGGACAGATAGACTGTTTTTTTATTGAGCGTTTGATCGGTTCTCAATTTATCTAAAATATAAACGCAGTTTTCAATGTAGCCAAATTTTTTATAAATTTTTATCCCTTTTGGATGCCGATAGAGGTTTTTAAAAATTGTATCAAAAAAATTTCTATACGGTATTTCAAACCAAGGACCCCATAAAGATGTTGGTCTCACAATAATCCAATTATTAGTTAGAGAGAGGGAATCTCTAACGAGCTTTTCCCCAATGACTTTGCTTTCGCCATAATGTGTAGAAGGCTTATAATCAAACTCATCTTTGGGTTTATAGCCAATTTCACAAACCAATCTACTCGAAGCAAAAATAGCTTTTTCAATAGCTTCAATTTTTTTAATCGCGTTTATAACATTTTGCACACCTGTTATATTTGAATCATAATCTGATAAATTAGCGCCGTCTAAATCTGTTTTTGCGCCAAAATGAAAGATGTAATTAGGTTTAAAATCAGTAAATGCATTTAGAATAGCAACCTCATCAAGAAGGTCAATTTGTTTCCAAAACACCTTATGAGAAGGGATTTTAGGAGGTTTAATATCAATTGATAATATCTCAAAATTGTTTTTGTAAAATTCTATTAGATTTGTTCCAATAAAACCCGAACCGCCCGTAATTAAGATTCTTTTTTTCATCAGTTTTTAATTTTTCGGTTTAGGATAAGGCACTGTCTTTATGATTTATAAATGCAAAGAGGGCTAAAAAATAATTAAAAGTAATAATTCCATAATGCCTCGATAAATAATTTTCGGTTAGATTTATAACTAAAATCTGTAAGATTATAAAAATAGCTAAAGTAGTGTGTTTAATCGAAAAAAATAGGGTAAAAATATAAATCAAAAAAATAAAAAGAAATAACCATCCACCATAGAGGATTAAATTTATATAATAATTGTGCGTATTGTAAGTTGATTTAATATAAAAGTCACTATTGTAATTGGCCTTGAAACATCCATTTAATTTATTTTGCAACGCATTGCCATAGCCCAAAACAGGAACGTTTTTTAAAAGGCTTAGATTGCATTTTAAAATGGCAACTCTAATATTTGTAGAATTATAATAATCCCCTTTTATGGGGCTAGATAATTCAGTTTTTAACTCAATGAAACGTTTTATTATTAAATTTTCGGAGCTAAAAATACCGAAAATTACAATTGTTATTATTGTGAAAGTTATTGATTTTAAAGGGTTTTTTCGACAGCATTTTAGAAAGCGCTTAAAATAAAAAAATAAAAAAACTCCGTTTGAAATTAGCAAAACTAAGAACACAATTTTTGAATTGAATAAAACAATCATAAAACACAAAAATAGCATATTAAAAATGTGTAAAGTTTTTATATAATTATTTGATAATGTGTTTTTAAAAAATTTGAATAACGAAATTGTATAGCTAATTAACAGAAATGATGCGATATAAGTTGGATGTATCTTTAAAGAAGCCTTATTAAAAACAAAGTCTCTAAAAAAGGGGATGTTATAATTATTAACCAAAAATAAACTTTTAGTTTGATTGCTTATTAAAAATACACTTAAGAAGTAAAGACTCGCAATAACAACACTTATTTGAAAAACGGTCAAAGACTGATCTTTAATTTTTTTTTCAATATATTCAGGTCTAAAATAAAAAATAAGGGGAAATACCAAAAAGGGAAGGTTTAGTAAAATTATTTTAAAACTAAACTCATTAGCTATAAATTGATAAATAAAAAACATCCAAAAAACTAACGTTAATAAAATTAAATTTTTATTGAATTTTATTGGTTTGCAAGTCGTTATTAGGTTATAAATTACCAGTAAACAGGTAGTGATAATGACAATTGAGTTAATTGTTGGAGTCATTAATGGAAAAGCTGCTAACGCGAAGAACATTATAATTGAGAATTTTTTTATAAAGACTGTCAACATTTCAAATTCTTTTAAATTAAAGGCTCAAATTTTTATACAATTCGACCCATTTTTTAAACTGTTTTTCTGTTGAGTAATTTTCAAAGACAAAGCGGCTTAGTTTAGCACCCATTTCAATTCTTTTAGCATGATTCCAACTCAAGACCTCAGAAAGCGCCAGATATAATTCATCTTCATTAGGATTAATTAAAATTCCTCCATTAGCATTCCATTCTTTTTTAAGGCCTGTTTGATAAGTTGTAATGACCGGTACTTTTAAAACAGCCGCTTCTAGATTAACCATACCAATCACTTCGGAGTGGGAGGGCGCGACAAAAACCAAGGCATTTTTGTATAATTCAACCTTTTCGTTTCCAGTTACCCTTCCTGCAAATATAACATCATCGGTACAATTAACGCTTGAAATTAAATTATCGAGTTCTATTTTATAGCTGGTTAATGCACCGGCAATTATTAATTTCAAGTTGTTAATTTTGAGTTTGGCAAATGCTTTAATTAAAACGTCTATTCCTTTTTTTTTATCTATTCTCCCCATAAAGAGGATGTATTTTTCAGCACAAACGCTGTTTGTTTTAATTATTGAAAAAGCGTTATAGTCAATTAAATTTGGAATTTCTATAACATTGATTTTTGGGAATAACCGTTTTATATTTTGATTTTCTTCATTTGTTATAGCGTGAATTGCTTTTGATTTTGAGAAAATGGGTTCTGCTAAAAATTTAAAATAGAATTTTTTTTTAAGGGTTCCGTTTAGCCAAAGCCAAGGTTCATACATGCCATGAGGTGAAATAATGAAGGGGATTTTGTATTTTAAAGCCACTTTAGCGGCAATGAATTGAGGATACATCCAAACACCATGAATATGAAATATTGTTATTTTGTTTTCATTTATAAGTTTTATTAATTTACTTTTTAATAAATTAGAATAGCGCCAAGGTTTATAGCTGCTTTGAACGCTAAAAATAGCGTCATTTGGTTCTTTTTCAGTTGAAATAATATATGAATCAACCCCTGATTCTATAAGCTTTCTGTTTAATTGCTCAACAACGGTTCTCAGCCCTCCACTATTTAGCGAGTAATCTTCTAGAATGTGAAGTATCTTCATAAGAATATTTGATAAATATTATTAAAAAAAAATATAATTCAGGAGGGAAATAATGTCCCTCTCTTATTAGTTTGATTATAAGATAAAAAAATATGCCTTGTTGTATGATGCTTTTATCATGTTTAAAAATTTTAATGGTAATATAAATAAAATATCCAATAAATATAAATGTAAATATACCTAAATCAACGAGCATTCTTAAAAATAATGAATTTGCATCTTGTTTGTTAATCTTTGAAAATTTAAGTGTTATTAAATAATCAGGAGGGCTCATCAAAGGATAATATCGGTCATATTGATGTTTATAAGAGCCTAAACCTGTACCAAAAGGATGAGGAATAAAGCTTTGAAAAGTAATAAAAGAATTGCTTAAAAAGGCGTAAGAACTCAAATTTGTATTATTCTTAAACTTGCCATCAATTATAGCAAATAATTCCATTTTAGTCTGTTTAATTCGCAACATCACATCGTTTTCTCCTTTTTTAAACAAGGTATTATTCCAGTTAGAACTTATATATAAACCGCTTATAAACAAAATAACTAGCGTTATAATGGCATATTTTAAAAAATATTTTACTTTGATTAAGGGTAATATAAGTATCAGTAACAAACCAAAATATCCCACAGTTGATTTTGACAATATAATGGTTAAAAAAACTACTGTAAACTTGAAGTATTGTTTGTCTCTTAAAAGAACATATACAGCAGGAAGCATTATGGCGGCGTAATGTGCCGGCTCTGATAAAACACCATTTAAACGGTAATCATCAAAGGTGTTGATGTTTAAAATAAACATTGGAATAGCCAAAACAGCGAGCCAAAAAGCAACTTTAAGATAAAAATGAAATACCAAATTGGCTCCATAAGATTTTATAAAACTATAATAAAAGATACTTGAAAGACTTATTCCTAATATTTGAGCCAATAATGACCCAATAGGGTTTTTGAAAATTATAAAAAATAGTAAACCATGAGCTAATAAAACAAGGATAATAACAACAAGATTTTTATTAATAAATAGTTGTTTTTTTGAGAGGAGTATAACAAAATTAATTACCATAATTAAGTAAAATAATTTCCAATCAATGAGGTAGTGAAAGTTAAAATCTTCCGTAAATAATGCAAAAATGGAACTGTAAATAAGGTACTTATCTAATAATTTCATTGGCCACTTTTTTAAATGAAAACTTTAAAAATGCAATAACATAATCTATGTAACAGTATCCTAAAGGAATTTTTCCGGTAAGTCTTTTAGCTTTAAAGGTTTCTCTAAAAGCTTTGTTTATATTATTATTACTTACCCCTGCATTACCCATAATTGCTGTAATTAAATCTAATTTATATGTTTTAAGATTGTGCTTGGCTCTTAATAGTAATTCATAATCTCCTGCAATTTTATAGGACTCATCAAAAAATCCATATTTCTCAAAATATTTTTTATTGTGCAATGCCCCTACGTGAGCGATGTTCATATATCTTTTAAAAATGTTCCAAGTCCAAACACCATCAATAATTTTAAGTACTTTAAAATTATTCATCAATTTAACTCGAGAATAAATTAAATCATAATTTTCAAGTTTTAGTTCTAAAATTTTGTTGCTGTAAAAACTTAATGCTCCGGTCAAATAACAATCGTCTGAGCCTAAAAATGCAATCCAACGACCATTAGCTAATTTTAATCCTTTGTTCCATGCATTATAAATACCTCTATCAGGTTCGCTAAACCATCTATAAGCTATATTTTTATTTTCAAAAAGTGTTTTATATTTACTTAAAATGGATAAAGTGCCGTCAGTAGAAGCGCCGTCAACTATAATGTATTCAAAATTTATATAGGTTTGATTCAAAACAGATTTTAAGGTTTGTTCTAATGTTTTTTCACTGTTGTAGGTCGCTGTTATAATTGTAATAAAAGGCATCATTAGATGGTATTTATTGATAGATATCCGAGTTAACAGTTGTTATAAATAACAAATAACCTAAGGTTTTAAAAATTCTTTTTTTGATATTAATCTAGGTTCATTATGTAACAACATTAGACTTTTTAAAAACATCTGTTGATTTTAATATTTTTAATGATTGAATGGGCATTGCAATTGCCAATCCAAATAAACTGATGCAGGTCGCTAAAATAACCCCACTACTCCCTAAATGATAATATTTGATAAAAATTATGGAAAGTGGAATATTAATTATCGCCCCAAAAACATACAACCACATTTGTAGTTTAATTTGACTGATGCCATTTAAAAAAGTCATATAAATATCACCATAAATCCTAATTAACACAAAAATAGCCATAAATAAAATTAATGAGTTTGAGTAATTTAATTCTTTATGAATCCAAAAGTTAATTATCCTGTTAAAATTAAAACTAACTAAAATCACCCCTAATATGAGGGCCATAAACAATAAATTTAAACGGCGTAAAGTTTTTTTTATCCATTCAAAGTCTTTGTTATTATAAGCATCGGTAAACAAAGTCCATAGGGGAGTAAATATTAAAGTGCTAGCAATCAAAAAAGGTTGAAATACTTTATAAACAATACTATATACAGTAGTAGATTCTGGATTTATTAAATTTGTGATGATTAAATTATCAGTAGTTAGAATTACAATTAATGACAATTGTATTACAAAAAAATTTAAACTTAATCCCATTAGTTCTTTTACTTGATTTATTTTAAATGAATTAAATGAAGGTCTAATTGATTTATTGGAATTAAAAAATATAACTGTAAAAACAAATCCAATCAAAAGATTTGTAATTCCATAAATCAAACTCACCATTAATAGTGAATTTTCAATAAACAGGGGGAGTAGAACGATTTGTAAAAACACAAATCCCTGATAAGTAGCCATAGCAAATTCAATTTTAGAAGCTTTTTGAAATGCCAAATAAATACTCTTATAAATATTTAGGGTAACACTAAAAACTACTAAAACTATATTTACAAGAACAATTAATTTCATACTGTGTTCAGCAATATTAATGTTAAAAATTTGATTCATTTTAAAACTGTACACAAATAAAAATCCAACGATTATCAAGAATAAACTGATAATACTGATGCTAATATAGGCGGTTGAAATCAGGGTTTTGGCTAAAATATAATTTTTATTAGATAGCGCCACAGCGAGTTTATTTTTTAATCCCAATGTAATTCCAATATCCATAAAGTAGGCGGTAATTAATAAACCATATATAGTAACCCATACTCCATAATATTGATTTCCCAAATAGTTTAATAGAAAAGGAACCGTTAAATACATAAAAAGTGTATTGATGCCCCTCCAAACCATACTATAAAAAATATTAGACTTGAGTATCTTATTTTTAATCATATATTTGTTTGGTAACTCCCATAATTAATGCTACTTTTTTAGTCATTTTGCTAGGGCTTTTTATAGGTTTTAAGATATTTATTCAATTCAACCAACAGCAATCCTAAAAAAGTCAATCCAAACAACATAAATGCATAAGTGCCTGGTTTGCGATAAATTACATTTGTTTTTGTGCCAAGCTTATTGAAATCAGAAACTACATTAATAATGTTTTGGTTTTCGGCTTTATCATTATTTATGGCTATTAATTTATCTCTATATAGGTCTTGTGTGTTAAATAATTCTAGTTCCTTATTCCGCTTATCTTTTCCTTGAGCCATATCAATATTAGTACCGCTAAAGGGTTTATTGGCTTCTAAAAGTAGGACTTTATTATAAACTTGACGCAATGAATCGGCTTGTTCTAAATTTTTATTGGTGCGTTTTTCATCCGTTTCAATATTTAAAGCTTTCGCATTTTTTAATGAAACCAGATAGTCATTGTTATAAAATGAGGCTATTAAACCTGCCTTAAGTTTTGAAAACACCTTGTTATTATTGGCTTCAACTTTTATTTCGTGAAACTTATAATCGTATTTTATTTGGTTTTTAACAAAATCTTTGAATTCAACCTGTTTAACGGTTGTGGTGTCAGAATACCTAACAAAATCATTGTAAGCTTCAACATTTAAGCTGTAACTAATTATCGGTTCAATTGTGAATGTAGCGAGCGATTTTGCTTCTTCATTGCTAAGGTTAAAGATAACTGACAGGGTTGAGAACTCTTTTTGCGCTGCTAAATCATTAAAATAAGCCACATTATTATACAATTGACGTGCACTGTTTAAATTTGGTTTTATAACCATGGTTGCGGCATACGATTTTTTACCGTCTTCACTATAAAAACCAAGTACCCCACCAATGATTAAGCTTAAAATAAGCACGATAAAATGGTGTCTTATAAACAGTAAAACAATAATTAAAAAGTTAAATAATGAGACGAATAATCCGCCAATAAAATTGAACAGTTTTTTAAAACCGTTGCCAATTAGCATAAAAAGACCCCCTAAGTCAACTTCTTCATCTTTAGGTTTTTGTTGATGATCGTTTGCATTCATAAACTTAGTAATTAAATATTTTTTCTAGTATTTTTTGAGTAATGGCATAAGTTGGTTTAACGCCTGTGGTTCCTAACCCACCGCTAGCAAGGGTGCTACCTGTTTCTAATGGATTATCGGAAGCGTAATAAGCATAGCACACTTTAACGTTGGCCGAGATGTTTCCTCTAATTTTTGAGGCGCTTTGAATGGCTTTATGATAATGTGCGCCCTCCATTTCTAATCCAATAACATTCCAAGTTGAATTGTGAAAAAACTCTAAAATATCTTTATTTTGTAAAGAAGTTCCTAAAACTGAAATCATTGCGCCATCATATACTTTTAATCCAAAACCCTCTAAATCTTTTTTTGAAAGTTGGTTTTCAAAAGGATAATTATCGGCTGTGCCTTCAAAAATATGTGCCGACGGAATCATAATATCGCCTTTCTTGCCATCTAAAATGCCCGCTTTTCCCATAATAGAAACCGAAATTACATTTAAATGATGTTCTTTTCCGCGATTACTTTTATAGGGTTTTAATAGCTCATCCATGGTTTCAAAAGCCTGTTCTCCAAAAGCGTAATCCATCACAACAATAATTGGCATTTCTGATTGGTTAATCTTGTATTCTGATTGTGAAAAATCTATTTTTGAGGCATCAATAATTTGAACATTAATGTTTGTTCCGGATGCATCTTTAATATAAATAAGTCCGTTTTTAAGCGCATAAGCCATCACTTTTTGTTGCAATTCTTCGTTTGCCGAATCGCTTAGCTTTTCAAACAAAGTCATTCCTTTATTTGCTAAACGCTCTTTAGGAATGGCTAAAGGGGCGTAAATCGAATTCATAACGCTGTGCATATTTGCACTAATAATATGAATTGGTTTGTCTAATAAGTTATTTTTAAATAGGACTTTTTTAATGTTATTTGCCCATATTTCACCATACAAATGGTGACCTATATTTTCTCGGAGTTCGGAGCTAAAAGTAATGACGCGTTTTTCATTTTTCAAAACCTCATCTATCGCTAATTTTCCCAACCAATAAAAAATTTCGAATAGGCGATTTGGTTTGCTTTTAGTTGAAAAAAGCTTATCAGCATTGAGCACTTCATAATAATTACGTCCAAGGATGCTCGCCAAATGGGCGATCAAAACCTCCCGGTCTTCTTGGTCTAATTTTTTGTTAAACAAAACGACCTCTTCTAAATGTTTCCATTCTCTGATGGTACTGTTGCCTTCGTTTATTAAAACACGGTCTTTTATTTTATGACTTTCAATAAATAAAAAAGTTAAATGTGTTAAAATATCATAGATTTCTGAGCGTCCACGGGTAACCTCAATATTCATTTGATTTTTGTCAATCCGATAACAATTTCGACGTCGTTTTGGTGGAATAATGGCTTTAAAATGGGAGTTTTTTAAGCCCTCATCGGCGGTTAAATTTATAAATTGACATTCTTCAATCCCTTCCGGCAAACGTTCAATAACATAATTCAAACCGTTTAATTCTACCTTTGTTTCGGCTATAGACCCATAAATTTCAGGCTTTAAAGAAAGCAAAGCGCTCCTTAAAGTCTCACCCGAAATTCCCATCGGTTTATAAAAACCGCGGTTAAAAAGGTGGCGCATAGTAATGTAAAGCTTTTCTATTGATTTGGTAGATTCTTGTGCTCTAATATTTGGTTTTGGCATCTAATTGACGTATTTAATTTTACAAATATATTTTTTATAATCCTAATAACCTAAGGCTTTATAATGCTTGCTATTTATTGCCATTTAAAATGGAGCGGTATTGTTGAGCATCCGTTAAGAGGCTTTGCGCACTTTTAATGGTTTTATCGTGTTGAATTTTGTATTGGTAAATCCCTTTTTCAAGATAATAGCGTCTAATAATTTCTTCGGTGAGGGCTTGCGTAATTTCATCTTTGTTAAGCTGTAGCTGATTGGTTTGCTCCTGTAAAATCAATTCATTTAACTTTTCAGTAGCCTTTTCAATGTTTAAGTTGGCCTCTTTTGCCTTTTTTTGACTGATGTTAAAGCTTTTTTGAACGGGTGATTCAAAGCTAGCATCCCCTTTAACTGCATTCAAAAAATTTTGAAATTCAATCTGGTTTAAACTAAAATTTGAAGCCGAATCGATTGCTTGATGTTTATAAAAATAGTTGCTGGCAAAATTAAATACGGCATCGGTTTTTAAAAGGGCTTCAGTAGTTTTTGTAATTTTAGATTCGCCCTCATTAATATCGGGGTTTATGCCACCACCACCATAAATAATTCGTCCGTTTTTGGTTTTAAATTCCGGGCGTTTTTGATCTGAAAATTTTGGAATACTATCACCCACGCCATTTGTATAATCAAGTTCTTGAATATTGCGGCCACTTGGGGTATAATATTTTGAGATGGTTAATTTAAATTGCGTTCCATAAGTCAACTTGCGAAAGCGTTGCACCAAACCCTTTCCATAAGAACGCGTGCCTACAATAACAGCGCGGTCTAAATCCTGTAAAGAACCCGCTACAATTTCGGATGCCGAAGCCGAATGTCCGTTTACCAAAACTACAAGAGGCATTGCCAAGTCTAAGGGTTCTTTCATGGAGCGATACGTATCACTCCATTCCTTAACTTTTGCCTTTGTGGTTACTACCAAACTTCCTTTAGGCACAAACAAACTAACAATATCAATGGCTTCGGTTAACAAACCGCCGGGATTACCTCTTAAATCTAAGATGAGTTGGGTCATGCCTTGAGCCTTTAACTTTAAAAATGCTTCTTCAACCTTGTCAAACGCCTTTTCATTAAATTTTGTGAGCACAATATAACCCGATTTATTATCGAGAAGTGTAAAATAGGGCACTGGATTTTGAATAATGGCGGTAAAATTCAATTCCCTTTCAAAACTTTTATTTTGCCTTATAAATTTAAGGGTGATTTTAGCATCGGGCAAACCTTTTAATTGCGACAAGGTAGCCTCTTTTTGTTCCGGGTCAATTTTAATCCCATTTATGGAACTAATTTCATCGCCAATATAAATGGCACTTTTGGCTGCTGGCGAATCTTGAATAAGGTCGGTAACGATAAGTTTATTATTTTTAAATTCGGCTTCTAAACCGCTACCTCCATATTGACCTTCGGCATTAATTTTAGCATTTTCAACGCCTTGTTCATCATAAAAATTAGTGTAAGGATCAAGGCTTTTTAGCATGCTGTTAATAGCGACCTGATTAAGCTTAGCCGGATTAATTTCATCAATATAATACATGTTTAACTCCTTAAAAAGCGTGGTGTAAATTTCAATTTGCTTGGCAATTTCAAAAAAATCAGATTTAAAAGCAAGCGAAATGCTAATACCAACAATTACAGTCGTTAAAATGGCTACTTTTTTAAGACTATTCATTTTATTATTATTTTTGATGTGATTTTCTAATCCAAAGATAACTAAGAAAACCTATATTTTTAAACTTTAAATATAAACACAGTTGTTTTTGGGTTATTATTTAAAAAATACGCTCTGCAAATTTTTGTAAAAGTTGAGCCATTGCTAAATGAATAACTTTACTGGGTTTAAGTTCTTTGTCAATATAAATAAACATTAAAATATATTTTTGATTTAGTTGTGGATAAATAAGTTGCTTATTTAAACGGTAAGCCTCACGCATTCTGCGTTTTAGCTTATTTCTATCAACCGCAAGTTTAAAGTTTCGTTTAGCAACCGAAACGCCTACCTGTAAAAAACTATCACTTTGGTGATTAATTTGCAAATAAACCAAGCGCAATGGAGGGCTTGAAACCGATTTACCTTCCTTAAAAAGCGGTTCAATTAACTTTTTATGTTTTAGTTTTTCGTCTTTAGAATAGGTATTTTGCATATTTACAAAGATAATAAATTATAATCTTCAATTTCATGATTCATTTTTAACGGATTCTTGATTTGAAGCACCCTTTTTTTTGCAAAAAAAATTTTAAATGGCGTGCAAGCGAGTTTACCAACCGTATGTTATTAATAAAAAGCTAATTATTGTTTCAAAAAAATATTTATCAGATAGACAGATAATTAACACATACAATACTGATAACTATCATTTTTTTTACTGATAAATATCAGTATTTACAACAACCATAACATTGTAAATTTGTAGCAATTAAAAAATTTAATATTTAAATTAACTAATAATAATTAAAATGAAAACAAGTAAATTAATTTATGCCACTGCTATTTTGATAATAGGTCTTTTATTTCAAAATTGCACACATGATGTTGACCCAAGTACGCTAACCGATCCAACAGAAGCCTCTTACGCTGCAGCGAGTTCAATAAAAGGAGGGGTTATGTACGACAAGTTTTACGGTACAGATGCTGGCTTTGATCAAACTAATCCAAATTTAGCCACTATGAGTGCAAAAGGCGATTTTTTCCGTTGCAAACAATGTCACGGTTGGGATGGTTTAGGTAATCAAGGTGCTTATATCAATAGAGGTCCAAAAACAGCAAGACCAAATGTGTCAGGAATTAATCTTTATCAAATAGCACAAACTAAAACTCCAAAAGAACTTTTTGATGCATTAAAAAGTTCTACGAATAGACGCGCTATATCTTATGATTTATCTACTTATAATCCAGCAACAAACAGCACTGAAGGTGATAAAATGCCAGATTTAAGTGTACTTTTAACCGATTCACAACTTTGGGATCTTGTTAAATTTATGAAAGAAGGTATGTTTGATGTTTCAGAATTGTATACAGCTACTACAACTGGAGCTTACCCAACGGGCACTTGGTCTATTGCAAACCTTGGTAAAACAGGAAATGCTGCTAACGGATTTGCTTTCTATACTAATAATTGTGCCACTTGTCACGGTGCAACTGGTACTACTTTAATTATTGAAAATATGACCCTAGGTGAATTTACAAGAAAGAAAGCAAACGAAGTACAACACAAAGTTAACTATGGTGCTTTGGGCTCAAATCCTAAAATGAATGGATTTAATCTCAGCCTTTCTCAAATGAAAGATCTTTATAAAGCTTTAGCTGATGTTTCTAAATTCCCAGGACTAGCCGAAATATCTGGTTATCCTATGGCTAGTGCTACCACAGGCGGAATTATGTATGATAAATTTTACAGCACAGAAGCTGGTTTTGATCAAGCAAACCCTAATTTGGCAACAATGTCAGCAAAAGGAGACTTTTTCCGTTGCAAACAATGTCACGGTTGGGATGGTTTAGGCAATCAAGGTGCTTATATTAATAGAGGTCCAAAAACAACAAGACCAAACATATCAGAAATTAACCTTTATGAATTCGGTCAAACTAGAACGCCACAACAAATATTTGATGCATTAAAAAGCACTACAAATAGACGCGCCATTTCTTATGATTTATCAGCTTATAACCCTTCTACAAACAGCACTGAAGGTGATAAAATGCCAAATTTAAACGAACTTTTAACAGATGCTCAAATTTGGAATCTTGTTAAATTTATGAAAGAAGGTATGTTTAATGTTAATTTTTTGTATGACTCTACAATAACCGGAACTTATCCAACGGGAACTTGGACTATTTCTAACCTTGGTAAAGATGGAAATGCTGCAAATGGAGACACATACTATGCAAATAATTGTGCTGTTTGTCATGGTGCAAATGGAAGTACTTTAATTATTGAAGGAATGACAATAGGACAATTTACAAGGAAAAAAGCTAATGAAGTGCAACACAAGGTTCATTATGGTGCTATTGGTTCAAATCCAACAATGAATGGTTTTGATATAAGCATTTCGCAAATGAAAGATTTGTATAAAGCCCTTTCGAATGATGTTAAGTATCCTAATGCACTCTAATTATAGATTAAATTAAATCTCAAAAGCAGCCAATTTAAATTGGCTGCTTTTTTTTGTCTTAAAAACAAGACCCGTTATTTAAAAAGATAATGCATAGAACAAAAAAATTGATAAGTTCTAGTCTCCTTTAAAGTTATAATTTCTACTATTTATAGTTAGTTTGCGCTATACTTAGAGAGCTTCATTTTAAGCCATAAAATCTTGAGTATTTAGACTCGTTTGTTATCCAAAAATCAAAAACTATTTTTAGGAAATTTAAACAAAATGAGCCGCTTTTTAGTAATTTTAATCTACCCCAAACAAATTATATTATTATTACTTTAAATGACCTTATTTAGCTTTATAAAACCAAATAGGCACTTTGGCTAATGTGTCTTTTAAAAAGTAGAAATTTAGATGGGTTTTTAGGCTCCTTAAACGTAATTAGTAGCTAATCCTTTAATGGATTCTATTTAAGAGCTTCGCTACTTTAAAAGGGTATTTAAAAAGCATGATTTGCTTTTTTATAATACCTTTAAATAGCTCTTTTTTAAAGGTTTTTAAAAGCTTTATTTAATTACTTAGCCTTAATTGAATGCCTTATATTGGTGTATTGTTAAAAAGGAGCTGTATCTTTTTAGGGCACAAAAAAACCCGAGTTTTAAAAACTCGGGTTTTATAAGTTTAATTATAAAAATCTTTATTTTAAAGTTCGTAAATAGTTAACAATTAACCAACGATCTTCAGCATCTGGGATTTTCTTTTCAAAGGCAGGCATGTCATTTCTACCTTTAGTTATTTTAAAAAATAAAGCGCCATCTGATTGACTTTGAGTTGCTTTAGAAGAAAAATCTCCTAAATCACCTTTTTGTTCTGCCGCTTTTGGGCCATCTCCTAAACCCTCTTTGCCATGACATGGTTGGCAATTTTTTGAATATAAAGATTTACCAATAGACATGCTTTGTTTATCAGTAGCACTTGTAGGGTTTTTCATGGTTTTGTAATTAGCCGGAACGACCCATTCTTTTTCTTGAACAAACGATTTAAAAGAATAAAATGCAAAGGCTACTACGCCAAGTAATAAAAATAATTTAATGGTTTTCATAATTTACGATTTTTTTTGTTTTGAAATTCTATATAGATTAAATATTAAAAAGAATAAAGTTAACCAGATACCAAAGATAAGTAAATTCGGTACAATTAAGGCAACCAATGGCGCTTTTCTAGGTGGACCCCACATAGTGCGTTGGTCAAAAGTGGATAAATCTTTAATTTTTGTACCAAGATTACTTTCAATAATTGTTTTAATGGAGCCATAGGTTTCATTTTCATCTATAATCACTTCATAAATCAACTTTCCATCTAGTCCTGGCATCTTTACCGTTATAGGTACATTAATCGTGCCGCTTTCATCTGTAAAATAAGAATCTTCACCAATGGCAAGTGGTGCGAATGAACGTTGTAATTTAACTTTTAGTTCAACACCTTCGAGCGGAACATTATTGACATCTGTTAAGGTGGCCATAATTGTGGGTGTAGTTTCGTCATCTAGGTTTAAAACAGCACTAAGATTGGCTAATTTTATACCTACTTCGTTAGAAGCTTCTTCAAATTTATCAGATGCTTCATGAACCACACTAAAACTGATGGTATCTAAACCCTTAGTAATTTCATTGCTAACATCAAAAATGCCATTTCCATCTTTAGCTAATTTTAGGGTTCCTAAAAGTGTGGTACTATCATCACTTACAGTTTTATAAACCTTTAAGTTAAGATCACTTGCTGGTACAAATTTTTTATCTTCCTTATATTTAGCCGAAATTTTTAATAAATTTTGGTTACCTATTTTATTATATTGTACAGATATTCTGGCATTTTGTTTTTCTTGGGCCTCTATTTTTGAGCTTGAAAAAGCCATAAACAAAGTGCAACTAATTGCCAAAATGATTTTACTTGTTTTCATATTATTTTTCATCGTTGGTCTCATTTTTAGGTTCTTCAATACCTCTTTCTTCTGCAGTTTCGTGAATTGGGATAATTGGCACATATCTTACCAATAGCGTAACAATTAACATCGCGCCGGCTAAAGTGCCCCAAGTAATTAACCATTCAAGGTGTGTAGGAGAATAATGATGCCAAGATTCTGGAACACCTTGTACGGGTAAAAATGGGTGTAATAAAGTAGGAATTACAATAATATAACGTTTCCACCAGGCACCTAAAACTACAATAACAGCTATAATAAAAATTGGAAGGGGTTTGCGCATACCTTTAAACAATAGCGCAATGGCTGGAAATACCAAACCTCCTAAAATTACGGTATAAAATAGCCAAGCTTCTTCACCATAAAATAAGGCTTTTAAATGGCCTACTTCCTTTTCGGTTGTTTTTAAGGCCGGAACTAAATATTCATTTACATTAAAGTATATATAAACTAATATTAACAATACTAAAAGTTTTCCCATTTTGTCAAAGTGAAAATCAGTAATATACTCTTCTAAATGGTGTGTTCGACGTAAGATATACATCAAGGCAATAACACCACCGGCTCCAGCCACAAAAGCACCGGCAATAAAATAAGGTCCAAAATTTGAACTATCCCATCCCGGACGGTAGGTAGCTGCAAAAAGCCAAGCTGTAACAGTGTGAATACCAAAAGCAACAGGGATAATTAATACCGATAAGGTACGAATTGACCATTTATAAATACTTGTTTGTGAGGCATCTCCTGTCCAATTCAAAGAAAGTTTAGCGTAAATTTTTGAAAGCTTAACGTTTGCTTTAAATTTTTTGCTTAGAATGTGAAAATCGGGGAGTAAAGGATAAAACAATAATAATAAACTTATGGTTAGATAAGTAGTTACTACAATAACATCCCACACAATTGGTGATTGTAAACGTCCGTGCAAGAAAAGGTTATAAATTCTATCTGGGCGACCCATATCGATGATAATGGTTAAACCACCCATAATGATGGCGGCTACAGCGATTATTTCGGATATTCTAGTTAATGGTGTAGCCCAAGTAACGCCCGAGAGTCTTAAAATAGCTGTTACTAAAGAGCCTACCAAACTAATGGCTACAAAAAATACAAAGTTTGAAATGTAAATTCCCCATAGTGAATAGTCGCGCATCCCCGTTATTTCTAGACCTCTGGTGAATTGTAAATAATAGGCATAAACGGCTCCTAAAATTATAACTGATAAAAATCCTATCCATAATTTACCGTATAAACCAAATTTTTTAGGTGCTAAATCATTGGTTAATTGTTCGTAACTTTTCATGATTCTTTAACTTTTTGTACTGATTCAAACTCAGTGTAATTTTCTAATCCGCTTTCAAAATCTTCCTGTCTATTTTTTGCAGGTAAGTAATAAACACTAGGCATGGTTCCTAAATCTTCCATGAGTCTATAACCTGCGTTGTCTTTAATAAGTTTAGAAAATTGGAATGTTTCAGCGCCATTGGTAACGGAATCTTCATATAAATCTCCAAAAAAGTAAACGCCGTTAGGGCAAGCAGAAACGCAGTGTGGAAGTTTTTCTTCGGCAATCATATGCGGGCAAAAATCACACTTATCTACGGTTCCTCTAACGCTTGGAACACCTGCATAATCAGGGGTATATTTTGAGTGAGTCATATCCATATCCATATCCATGCCCATATCCATTTTTACCTCACCTTGATTAGGCTCTGACCAATTAAATACGCGAACAGAATAAGGGCAAGCCGCCATACAAAATCGGCAACCAATGCAGCGTTCATTATCAATTAGCACAATGCCATCTCTACGTTTAAAAGTTGCATCTACGGGACAAACTTTAACGCAGGCTGGTTGATCGCAATGCTGACAAAGATTTGGCATCCAATAAGGTGCTGATTGTTCATTGTCTTGCATTTTATAAATTTTAAGCCAAGCATTATCGCCTGGAATAAAATGCGCTTTGTTACAAGCACTTTGGCATTGCTTTGCATTTTTACATCGCGCCAAATCAATAACCATCACAAATTTTTTGTTAGGAAAACCTTCTCTTGTATTGTAATTGTCTCCTTTTATTGATGAATGCTCTTCTACTTTAGATACGGGTACCTTAATAATGTTACCATCGGTATCCATAAGTTCAACCATTTTTTCTTCATTTAAGGATTTTGCCACTGCAACACCCCCAATAGCGGTCAATAAGCCAAGTTTTAAACCGTTGCTTATAAAATTACGTCTCGTTTCTTGATCTTTTTCTTTCATGTTTTATTTTTTTGAAGACGGATTAAGCCATTCTAATAACGATTTATTAGACACGCCTTTTTTAACAATCTTTGCGTTTTTTAAAACAGATTCATCTACCTGTACTGAGGTGCCGTCGGCTCTTAGTAATGTTTTAAGATTACCTCCTTTATTTGCAACTTGGTTACTTTTACCAAATCCTAAAAAGGGTAAAAAAGCTGTTCCCCCCAATATTGGGAGAAACTTTCTTCGTGAAATTTTTTTATTTTCCATTTTGCAATTTAAAACGATTTTAGAAATGCCACAATCGGGTAATGTTAAAGCCGATTAAAATATCGCCATTGCCGACTTGATTTTGGTTAAACACGTAATTTCTTTGAGGATTAATACCTTTATAGTTGCTAAAAAACACTTGAAAGGCGTGAGAGCCTGTAGAAAATTCAGCCCCTAATCCAAACCCTGCATAAGGTTGATTATATTTATGTTGGGTAATCGGTTGGTTGTATTCTGCAATGATAGCCGTTTGTGGGCTAATTTTAGCACGACCGCCAAAAGACACAGAAATTTGGTCATTTTGCATATTTTGGTCAACAATGTTAAAGTGAGAATAGCTAGGGGCAACCTGCATAGAGAATACGGTATTGAAACGTTTAGCGATGATAATTTGAGAAAAATAAGAATAACGGTCTTGAGTGAGGTTAAAATTTTCTCTAAGTCGCGTGTCAATAGAAGCATTGCCATAAAAAGTAAGGCTTACGGGAATTTTATTAGAGCGTGTTTGTCTAAGCAAAGCAACTCTGGCATTAAAATCAACCAAGCGACTGTCTTTTTGTGTGCCAATACCTAGAGTTAAATAGTCAGTAAAGCTATAGTTAACGCCAAGGCGAATATTGGCAGGAGCCCAAAAGCCGAGCATATCATTAGTGCCGTTAAGGGTTCCAAAACGGTGTTGCATGTCAAATTGTAAAGTCCCTTTATTGTAAAGAACGTTTGTAGGATTATCGATGAGCCAAGTATTTTCAAAGGCGGCGCGTTCTGGTTTATCAACAATGGGCGCAACAGCAGTAGAATCAATGTCTTGAGCTAAAGAAACAAGCGGAGTGGCTAATAATAGCGCCAAAAATATTTTTAAATTTTTCATTTTCTAAATTTTTTAGTTAGTTGTTTTTAGCTCCTTGTAAAATCCAATTTTTAACAAGATTAATGCTGGTAGTAGATAAAGCACCACTAGGAGGCATAATATTGCCATTACCCACAAGTCTTTGATAAAGTTTGCTGGTTGCTAAATCATTAGCAACAATAAAACCACCACTGGTAATGGCCGCATAAGCGTTGTCACTTCTCAAATCAGGAACAAGAGCTCCAGCATGACAAGCCACGCAATTGTTATTAAAAATTGGTTGGATTTCAGTAGCAAACGAAATATCAACGGCGGGAGGGTTCGGATCCACAATCGGGAATTTGTTATAGTAGCATGAATTGAGGGTTAATCCCAATCCGATAAGCATAAAAAGTTGAACTATTTTTTTCATTTTTTTTATATTTAATTTAACAGTACAAAAGTCATTATTTTCAACCGTCTATTTTATGATTTTTATCAGACTTTTAAAACTATTATCTTTCTCCCTAGATTCAAAAGTTCAAAAAATGGTTTAAGTTTTAAAACAATAAAGACTAAACCAAACGTGCAATTGGTTATTTTATACTTTATATCAGCTAAAAATACTTTAATTTATTTAATTTTGTAGACTCAAAAAAACAGACTAAAATGCCAAAAGATTTATTTACCGCACCAGACTATTACTTGTTAGATGAATTGCTAACCGACGAGCACAAACTCATTAGAGAGGCTGCCAGAGAATGGGTTAAACGCGAAGTGTCTCCTATCATTGAAGAGGCTGCACAGCAAGCTAAATTTCCAACATCCATTGTAAAAGGCTTAGCCGAAATCGGTGCGTTTGGACCTTATATTCCTGTGGAATATGGTGGCGCTGGCCTAGATCAAATGTCTTATGGGTTAATTATGCAAGAAATTGAGCGCGGTGATTCGGGTGTTCGCTCAACTGCTTCAGTACAATCTTCGTTAGTGATGTATCCTATTTGGAAGTTTGGCGACGAAACTCAACGTCAAAAATACCTTCCAAAGCTGGCTTCCGGCGAATTTATGGGCTGTTTTGGTTTAACAGAGCCAAATCATGGCTCTAATCCTGGTGGCATGGAAACTAAGTTTAAAGATATGGGCGACCATTATTTGCTTAATGGCGCTAAAATGTGGATTTCGAATGCGCCCATTGCCGATATTGCGGTTGTTTGGGCTAAAAATGAACAAGGTCGAATTCACGGTTTAATTGTTGAGCGCGGTATGGCCGGATTTTCAACGCCCGAAACACATCATAAATGGTCATTGCGCGCATCGGCAACGGGTGAACTTATTTTTGATAATGTAAAAGTTCCTAAAGAAAATTTATTACCTAATAAAAGCGGACTTGGCGCACCTTTACAATGTTTAGATTCTGCTCGCTATGGTATTGCGTGGGGCGCTATTGGGGCAGCAATGGATTGCTATGATACCGCATTGCGCTATGCAAAAGAACGCGTGCAATTTGGCAAGCCTATTGCAGGTTTTCAATTGCAACAAAAAAAGTTAGCCGAAATGATTACCGACATCACCAAAGCACAATTATTAACTTGGCGCTTAGGAACTTTGCGCAATGAAAATAGGGCGACTTCTGCACAAATATCAATGGCAAAACGAAACAATGTGGCGATGGCTTTACAAATTGCGCGCGAATCACGTCAAATATTAGGAGCGATGGGCATTACAGGCGACTATTCTATAATGCGTCACATGATGAATTTAGAAAGTGTTGTTACCTACGAAGGCACACACGATATTCATTTGCTTATAACAGGTTTTGACATTACAGGTATTTCTGCCTTTAACTAAATAGTGGCTCAATTAAAGACCGCTTGCAAAATAGGTAAAGAGTTGAGCTTTTTAAAACCAGATACATGTAATTCATAATAATTGATTAATATAGAGAGCAATAGCTGGCGTTGAGTTTTATCTAGTTTTAGCATTTGCATATTCTCAAAATTGGTCTCTAATAAGTTTTTGAACAAGTCTTTTTTTTCACCTTGAATAGAATTAAATAAACTTTGATTTTCAAATAAGCCTTCTTGAAGGTTAAAATAGGGATAATCACTATTTTTTATTTGCGGATAAAATCCTAAATATTTAGTGAGTTTTAATAAAAATACAAGATGAAAATTAGCAATTTCTGAATGATTATCAAGATATTGAAAGCTCGTTTCTAAAAATTTAAACAAATTTTTATTGACTTCCTCTTCTTGCAAAGAGGTATTAAGCACATCTGCTAAAAATAATACGATTGATTGTTTTACAACATCTGATGAAATGCCTCTGTAAGAATAAGCAATTTTAACTTCTCTTATTGAGTTTAAAGTCCCTTTATCATTGTGATTAGCTACAAGTTCTAAAAGATTTAAAGGCTGAAAATAGCCAATTTTTAGGGGACTTTTTTTGCTGCCCAATATCCCTTTTAATAAATACGATTTAAGACCTTGCTCGGTATAACATTTTATAATTAAACTGGTGTCTTGAAATTTAATACATCTTAAAACAAGGGCTTTAACTTTTACAATCATATTAGTTTATAATAGCTATTTTTGTGGTAGTTACCTCAGCTTTATCTTTTGTTGTGAGCAACACAATATAAATTCCTGAAGCTACTTTTTTCCCTGCTAAATTGGTTTTATTCCAAATCACTTTTCCGCCACGCAATTCCTGACCTTCTATCACATTGGTTTCGTAAACCAAATAACCAGCAGCGTCTAAAATTTTAACGTTTGTGCCTTTTGGTAAATGGTCGCCATTTCGACCATCAATGGTAATCAAATCATTTAATTTTGTTGAAGGATTTGGATAGGCATACGCCGATTTTAAGACCTCTCCAAAAGGTGAAACCTTGCTTTTAAAAGCCACAATTCCTTTGTCGGTTGCAATAAAAACCTTTCCAGATGCATTATCGACTTGAATTTTTAAAATACGGTTTGAAGGTAAGGGCGAATTGTCTTTGTTAAAATTATATAAAGTTGATGAGCCACTTGGATTTGTTCCTAAAATTCCTCCGGTATCTGTTCCAAACCATTTATTATCGGCGCCATCGATGGCAATGGTATTAACGGTTTGATCTCCTAAAAGCTTTTTGGGAATTCCCTGATCTAAAATAATGATTGGCTCAGCATTATTAACACCGTTAAACACACCTGTGGCATTTGAAAATACTACTAAACCTTTTAAAGTGCCTATCCAAATGCGATTATTGCTATCAACGGCAAGGGTTCTTACATTTGGATCGGGCAATAATCCTGAATTAACTTCGGTAGTTAAAGCCATTTTTTGATTGCCATTTTCATTAAAAACCAAAGCCCCATTACGTCTTGTGCCAATCCAAATAGAATTAGATTTATCAACTACCAAATCATTTAAACCCAAAGCATTACTAGTCATTATGTTACTTAAATCAAAACTGCTCCAAATACCATTTGGCGTCATTTTTTTTAATCGCTTGGCAACCCAAGCATTAGCAACCCAAAAATTGCCATTGTTATCAAAGGCCGTTCCGTTTATACGGATACTAAAAAAGTTTGGTTCGCCAGCTAAAAAGAGTTTTTCAAGACCGCTATTGTTATTGTTGAGTAACATTGAAACCTGGTCATTTTCTACGACAAGAATGCCGTCATTCCAAGAACTGAGGTAAGCTTTATTTTCAGCATTTGGGTCAATGGTTATATTTACTAAATCTCTTGCCTTAAAGGCATTATCAAAGGGGATGTTAATCCAATTTGTACCATTAAAATGACTGAAGCCTTTTTGGGTTTCTAATGGGGTATAAGCGCCGTCATAGCCTCCATAAACTACCCAAAGATTATTGTTTGAAACCCTTATATTAAACACTGAATTAGAGCTTGGCCCTTGAGGATGAATTTCTTGATAACTATTGGTATTGAGCAAATTAGAACTTAAAATACCGTATTCATTTGTGGCTAGATAGATTTTTTCGCCCTCAGCAAAAGCACTGTGTAAGGTAAAGTTGAAACCGCCAGCGTTTGATGCCGTGGCCATGAGTTGTAAATCTAAATTGTAAACAAAGGCCTGGGTTTGCATGCTAATGGTTAAAAATTCATCTGAAACTTTAAGGCCCAAAATATTTGAAGGAGCGATTTTTTCAATTGCTAAAGTTCTATCATTTTGATTAAAGCTATAAAGGATGTTGTTTTTAGTGGTGTATAATTTATTTTGAAAGACTGAAATATTGGTAAAATTACCAAGTAAATCGCCCTGTGGTTGACTCCAGTTGTTAAAATCAATTAAATTTGGATTGTTTAGATTGGCTGAATAAATTCCGTTAAAGCTTGCGACGTATATAACATTTTGATAAATAATTAGTTGATTTATAAAAACAGGCGTTGAACCTTCACCTATAAAATAGGTATCGCCAAATTGCAAATGCAAGGTATCAT